>SXGS01561488.1_pt1 | contig 58334 bp, 30 predicted proteins | sample 3174681 | NCBI WGS metagenome assembly SXGS01 (sample SAMN11356861, study PRJNA531348) | freshwater metagenome | isolation source: freshwater sample F1-80 | place: China: Fuxian Lake, Yuxi | collected 2017-12-25
CCCCCGGCGGGCTGAACATTCACGGCAAAACCTTCGCAATCTCCCGGACCAACAACGGCGGAACATGCGTGTCGCGCCAAGCTCCCAAAATCTCTTCGTATTCTGCGTGACACTTCCATCAAGGCAAATTAGCCGGCCGTGGTGAGTTTCGTCGCCGCCGACGGAGGCGGGAACGGCCATGTCTACAATCGCTTGCTGGCCAGCAAACTGCGTGGCCACGCAGATATCTATTCCATTCATTACTCCGCTGCCGAAACCGAACCGGTCCAAGACGGTACTCTCTGGAAATGGACAGTCAATCGGCCACGACCGATCGGCTCCGTCTTGAGGATTTGTGTCTGTGTTGCTTTGCTTTGCTTTGCTATGCGGTCCCAGTTTCGCCGACCTCGGCCACATCGACCGAGACGCCGACGGAGTGCTGCTCGCCTCCCAGGATTACCCCTTTCAGCGGGCTGACATCTTCAAAGTCGCGGCCCCAGCCGAGAACCAGATGCTTGTCGCTCGGCTGCACGTTGTTGGTCGGATCGACTTCCTGCCAACCGCTGTCGGGGCAAAACACCGAGACCCAGGCGTGTGTCGCGTCGGCTCCGATAAGTCGCGGCTTGCCAGGCGCAGGCATCGTGCGGAGATACCCGCTGACATACCTGGCGGCGAGACCTAACGACCGCAGACAGGCGATCTGTAAATGCGAAAAGTCCTGGCAGACACCGCGTCGTTGCTTGAACACTTCGCTGACCGGCGTCGCGATCGTGGTTGCCTTCGGGTCGTACTCAAAGTCCCGATGAATTCGCTCGGTCAGTTCCAGCACTCCCTCCAGCAGCGGCCGGCCCGGAGTGAACGAGGGACGGGCGTAATCAGCAAGCTCGGCGTTGAACGGGACATGCCGTGATGGAAACGCAAATTGATACGCCTCCAGGCTGACGGCATCGCGGTTGGTTCGCAGCCGGTCGCGGACCGCTTCCCAGCCGAGCGTCTGCGTCGGATCAATCGCGGCCCGCGGGATTACTTCGACCTCGTGACTGGCGGTGATGCTCAGCGTGCGATGCGGCTCCTGCACCGCAAAGAACGTGAGCAAGTTCCCAAAGTAATCCGCGCGTGACGACAGCACGGCCGGTTGCGGCTGAATCAACAACGTCGTCCGCCGACAGTGCTGCTCGGCCGTCTCGCGCGGCGTCAGATGCGCCAGGTTCTGGCACAACGTCACTGAGGAGGAGTACTCGTAGGTCGTGGTGTGAGTAATTTGGTAGAGCATGGTGGTGAGAAACATTGACTTTGAGCGGACTGGCGCTAGTCACCGGTGGAGTGAGAGCGAATTCCGATGTTGGAAAACCGGCGGCTAGCGCCGTGCCGCTCAGTTGGTTATTCCAGATTCGTTCCTAAATGTCGTGATGTTTGCAAATGGCTCAAATACGTCTGCGTCAGCGCGTCCGACAGTGCCGGCAGATTGGCATTCAGGCGGCTGAGCAGCGACTGCAGTAGCGGCCGATCTCCGGACTCGTCCGGCTGTGCGAGTTGTTCGGCATCGGCGAGTCGAAGTTCCGTCAGCGAGGAAAGCATCAAGCGTTGTTCGGGGGTGCGTCGGGGTTGGACGCTCGTGTCGCGCGGCAGGAACTCGACGTCGTCAGCCAGCGCGGCGAACTGGAAGACGAGCGATCGAGGATTCGTTTCGTCCGCCAACAACAAGTCCAAGACGGCAGCGGTCTGGACGCTTCCTTGATAGCGGCGGCGATAGGTCATCGAACTGTCGGCAACTTGCAACACCGCCTCCAGTAGCGGGCCTTCCGGTGTGGTCAATGTCGTCAGCGTGCTGCGGAGCAACGTGATGGTGTGAAACGCCCGTTCGAGCTTGCGGCCCATGTCGAGGAATCGCCAACCGGCGCTGCGTGTCATGCTCTCAACCGCCAGCCCGCCGAATGCGGCCAGCGTGATAACAACGCGATCAAGCAGATCGAGTTCATCGCTGAGCGTGCGATGAATCGAACCGTCTCCGTCACCAGCACGACGCGTCAGCGAGTGGCTTTCCGTGGCAGCCCCTCGCTCGCGTGTCGGGCTGGCGTGAGCAAAACGCTGATCGCCGCGCAGCGACGATAGGTCTCCCAGGACACGCCACATATCGTTCGAGATGCGATCGCGCACCGTCGCGGCAAGCTGCCAGAGCATGTTGACTGTTGAGGACAAACTCCCAACTCGCTGGGTATCGTGAATCACCGCAGACAATTCGTCTCCCGGAGCAGGCAGATGCAACTCCGCTCCGTCGCCGATGAAGCCGGGGAAGCAGTCGCTCATCAGCGTGACCGTCCGCAGCAACGTCGGCAATTCGGGAGATTCCGCGAGACCCGAAGTTTCCGTCAGCCGGACGAGCACGCCGCGCAGCAAGCGAGTCAGTCCTTCGGCTCGTTCGACATACCGACCGAGCCAATACAGGTTGTCGGCCACTCGGCTGGGGAGATCGCTCCCTCCGCGCGTGATCTCCAACGGCACGCCGCCAGGGCCGAGCAACGTCAACTGTTGCACCGGACCTTCGGACAACACCCAGGTGTCCTTGCTGCCGCCCCCGCGCTGCATCGAGACGACCATCGTGTCGGCCGATGCGCTCACGCGGGTCAGTCCACCGGGCATCGCGACGAACGAGTCCTCGTGAGCGGCGAGATAAGTTCGCAGAACGAGATGCCTCGGTTGCAGTTGATCGCCAGCGAACACCGGTGCTGTTGAAAGTCGCAGCCGATGTTCGCCGACGAAATCTTGCGGTCTCGATTTGATCCTGGCGGCGAGCTCCTCGCGCTGCTCGCGAGTCAGTTCGTCGCCGAAGATCGGCTCCATGCGGATGCTCGCCAAAGCCGGCTTGATGACCATGTCTCGCAGATGCGAGAGAACATGATCACGAGCACGCGGTTCACCACACCACCACGTCGGCACGGACGACAGCTTTAAGTCCTCACGCAACAGAAATCGGCACAGCCCCGGCAAGAACGCCAACAGTGCGGGCGTTTCGAGAAGCCCTGTCCCCAGCGCATTTGCGACGGCGACGTTCCCCGCATGCACCGCTTGCACGAGTCCGGGCACGCCCAGAAACGAATCGGGCCGCAGTTCGAGCGGGTCACAAAAATCATCATCGAGCCGCCGCAGAATCACATCGACCGGCTGCAATGCTCCGAGCACTTTCAAGTACACGCGATTGTCTCGCACCGTCAGGTCGCCACCTTCGACCAGCGTGTAGCCGAGATACCGCGCGAGATAAGCGTGCTCGAAGTAGGTCTCGTTGTACGGGCCGGGGGTGAGCAACACGATCCGTGGGTTGTCTCGATTGTGCGGCGCGATCGCTCGAAGAGTGTCCTGCAACGTGCGAAAGAAAAACGCCAACCGCTGCACACGACAGTCGCGAAACGCATCGGGCAACACACGCGACAGAACGAGCCGATTCTCTAGTGCGTAACCGGCCCCCGACGGAGCCTGCGTTCGATCCCCCAACACACAGAACCCACCGTCCGCCGAACGGCCGATGTTCGCCCCATACAAATGCAGTTGCCGATTCTTCGGCCAGCGAATCCCGTGACACGACCGCAAGAACGCCGGGTTCGGGTAGACGACCTCCGGAGGCAAATAGCCCAACGACACACAACGCTGAGGCCCATAAAGGTCCTGCCCCAACGCTTCCAGCAATCGGCCGCGCTGGATGAGCCCCTCTTCCAACGACTTCGCATCCTCCGACGAAATCAGTAACGGGATCGGATCAAGCTGCCACGGCCGCTCCATGCCGCGTGGGTCGCCATAGACGTTGTAGGTGACGCCGTTCTCGCGGATCAGATGCTGAGCCTCTTCCCAACGCCGCGTCAGCTCCGGCAAGCCGAGCAGTTCGAGCGAGTCGAGGAAGCCTTGCCAGTGCGCATGCACCTCGCCGTTGGCTCCGAAGACTTCATCGGACGCGCCGAACGCCGGGACATATCCCAGCCAATTCGTTGCCGGAGTCCCGCGCGTACTCTGCATCGCTGTCTGATCCCAATTGGCCGTTGTCACCAAGAAAGCTCTCCGGCTCGACTGGCTTTTGTTCGTGGCAGGCCGATGGCCGCGATCCTTTTCCTTGTTTGAAAACGGACAACGGCTTTCGGCCAACGGCCATCGGCGGAAAAACCAGCGACTTCAACTTTCGATGAACTCACTTGCCGACGGACGAAGCCAGTCTAAAAGATTTCGACGGAGGCTGCCCAGCCGATGTCGCGGCGAAGACCGAGTCGGCCAACGATGTAGCGGCAACTTGCGGAATGGGCGGTTTGCGCAGGTCGAGCGTCAGCGGAAACTCCGGTTGAATCTCCAGTGGCGCGGCTTTCCAGGCGTTCGGCGTGTGCCCAAACGGAAAGAACCGCGAGTGCCGTCGCGTCTCGGCTTCAGCGGCGTTGATGGGGAATGTCTCGTAGGATCGGCCGCCAGGATGCGACACATGATACTGGCAGCCGCCAATCGAACGGCCATTCCACGAGTCATACACATCGAAGATCAACGGCGTGTGAACTGGAATCGTCGGATGCAGACAGGACGGCGGCTGCCAGGCTCGATAACGGATTCCGGCGACATATTCGCCGATCGTTCCTGTCGAACGGAGCGGCACCCGCTGGCCGTTGCAGGTGACGATGTGCCGAGCGTCCGTCAGACCGCGGACTTTGACCTCGATCCGCTCCAGCGACGAATCGACATACCGCGCTGTTCCGCCGGGACCGGATTCCTCGCCGAGCACATGCCACGGCTCAATCGCCTGCCGCAGGACCAACTCGACCCCGTGATGAACGACGCTGCCGAGCAACGGACATCGAAACTCAATGTGCGCATTGAACCACGCACGATCAAAGGGGTACCCGGCATCGTCCAACTCGTGCAGCAAGTCGCCGAGGTCTTGCTCAATGAAGTGCGGCAGGAGGAACCGATCGTGCAACTCGGTCCCCCAGCGAGCCAGCTTGTGCTTGTACGGCGTCTCCCAGAACCGAGCGATCAACGCTCGCAACAACAATTGTTGAACGAGACTCATCCGCGTGTGCGGCGGCATCTCGAATGCTCGGAGTTCGACTAGCCCGCGCCGGCCATCGTCGCTGTCGGGTGTGTAAAGCTTGTCGATACAGAACTCGGCCCGATGCGTGTTGCCGGTCACGTCGGTCAACAGATGTCGGAAGACTCGATCGACCAGCCACGGCGGAGCTCCACCATCATCAGGAATCTGCCGGAACGCGATCTCCATTTCATACAGGCTGTCGTTGCGAGCCTCGTCAATCCGCGGAGCCTGACTCGTCGGCCCGACGAACAGCGACGAAAACAAATACGACAACGACGGATGATTGTGCCAGCACGCAATCAAACTACGGAGCAGATCCGGTCGCCGCAGGACCGGACTGTCCGCCGGCGTCGGCCCGCCGATGACGATGTGATTGCCGCCACCCGTGCCGCAGTGCCGACCATCGAGCATGAACTTCTCGGTGCTCAGTCGTGTCAGCCGAGCCTCCTCGTAAACTGTATTCGTCAGGTCCACGAGTTCTTGCCAGTTGTGTGACGGCTGCGTGTTGACCTCGATCACACCGGGATCGGGAGTGATCTGGAAATGCTTGACCTGATGATCCGACGGCGGCTTGTACCCTTCGAGCAACACTGGCATCTTGAGTTCCGCCGCCGTCGCTTCGATGGCCGCGACCAGTTCGAGGTAATCTTCCAACGTCTCAGCGGGCGGCATGAAAACGTGCAGCCGTCCCTCGCGCGGCTCAACGCACAATGCGGTACGCACGAGTGGTGACGGCACTGAATTCTCGTAGCCACGGTCGCCAGACCGTGGGTGGGCATCTCGAACCCCCACGTTCTGGCGTACGTGGCTACGTTCGGACGACAACGGTTCGCGAAGCGCGAACGTGCTTTGCTCGACAATCTGACGCCGATCTTCCGGAGCCTCCCACGGTAGAGAATCGAGCGGCAGCCGAAATCCCATCGGCGAATCGCCGGGGATCAAGAACAGGTGCTCGCGACGCAAGAACCACTTGCCGCTTTGCCAACCGGTCGCCTCACGCCGCAACGGCAGCGTGTAGCCAACGACGTGTTTTAACCCTTGCTCAAAGATCTTCGACAGCCGCAAACGCTCCTGCGGATCTTCGAGCTTGTTCTCCAGCGAATCGACGTTGACCGGCAACTGCCGCTCACGCCAGAGGTGATACCAAGCATCTTCGTAGCCTGGCAGACAGAACTCGGAATCGACGCCGAGCCGTTCGGCCAGCCGCGTGATGAACGCGCGAGCGGACTCGGACGAGAATCCGTAATCGCGGTTCATGTCCGCGAGCAGCGAATGATCATCCCACAGCGGCTCGCCATCAGCTCGCCAGTAGCAGCCGAACGCCCAGCGAGGGAGTTGCTCGCCGGGATACCATTTCCCTTGTCCGTAAAACAGCAGTGCACCGGGCGCGAACTTCTTTTGCAACCTCAGCAACAACTCACCCGCTTGCTTGCGTTTGGTGGGGCCGAGCGCGGTCATGTTCCATTCGGGAGCGTCTCGCTCGTCGATCGACACGAACGTCGGCTCGCCTCCCATTGTCAGTCGTACGTCGAGCGTTTCGAGTTCTTCGTCGATGCGTCGACCGAGAGCGTTGATCGTCTCCCATTGTTCTTCGGTGTATGGCTTCGTCACCCGCGTATGTTCGACGACGCGTTTGACTGACATCTCGAACGAAAACTCCTCGTGAACCTTCTCACCGTTGGCCTTTGACGGGTCCGGTGTAAACGCGAACGAACCGGTGACCGCCGCCGCCGATGTCGGATCGGCCGCACACGCCAGCGGGATGTGACCTTCACTGGCCATCAACCCGGAGGTCGGATCGAGCCCGATCCAGCCGGCACCCGGCAAGTAGACCTCGGCCCACGCATGAAGGTCACAGAAGTCTGCGGTCGGTCCCGAAGGACCATCCAGCGCCGGCACGTCTGAGACCAATTGAATCAGATAGCCAGAGACAAATCTCGTCGCGAGTCCCAGTCGTCGAAGCACCTGCACCATCAGCCATGCCGAATCGCGACATGACCCGCAGCCGAGCGTCAGCGTCTCTTCGGGAGTCTGCACTCCCGGCTCCATGCGAATGAGATATTTAATTTCGCTCTGCAACCGCTGATTGATCCCAACGAGAAAATCGTTGGTCTGGCAGCCTTCTTTTTGCAGCGACTCAACCAACGCCGTGAGCTTCGGCCCGGCTGGCAGCGTTGCGAGATACGGCACCAACTCGTGAGCGAGCGATGCGTCGTACACGAACGGAAACTTCTCGGCACTCGGTTCGATGAAGAAATCGAACGGATTGATGGCCGTCATCTCGACAACCAGATCGACCTCCACCTTCAGCGACCGCGCCTCCTGCTGGAACACCAGCCTCGCGAGATAATTGCTGTACGGGTCTTGTTGCCAGTTGAGAAAGTGCTCCCCCGGTTCAATGCGAAGCGAGTAGCTCAGGATCGGCGTGCGGCAATGCGGAGCCGGCCGCAATCGGACGACGTGCGGCAGCAACGTGACCAACCGGTCGTAGCGGTATTCGGTTTTGTGATTTAGTCCGACACGGATCGACATACCCCACCTGCTCGTCTAATTCGAGGACCAACAATTTTTCAGACACGGAGAGCGCAGAAAACTTCGACCTGGGAAAGGAGCGAATCTTATTCCAGGCCGCACGCGGCCACGAAAACCAGCCCCGATTCTCGCTCTGGTCGCTGGACACGACTGCCATATGCCCGCCAACCCAGCAACTTTTGCGCGATACAGGCTGGGTAATCCTCTGCGCGACCGCCAACCGCCGGGCCGGTTTGACGAGCGTCGGCATCAAGAATTGTGACAAGAAGCGCAGGACTCCGGATGACAGGGTGAATTGCAATTTAATGACATTGACGCCGGTGTGTCGCTCAACAGTATTGGAGTGATTGCCCAGTCGCCTCCAACACGCTCATCCACAGGTCGCCGTTGGGGTCGACGCAGTATCGCTCGCGGATGGCCAGTCGCATCGGGACATGCACGAAGCGGCTGTTCCAGCGGCCGACGACCATTTCGGTTCGGCCGCTCATGGCGGCATGGACGGCGGAGTGAGCCAAACGATTGCTGTAGACGCTGTCGTAGGCGTTGGCCGGAACGCTGCGGATATCGTAACTGGGGTCGAAGTATTTCAGATTCAGCTCGGTCCCTTCGGCCTGACAATACTCGTGTATGCGTTGCTTGAGGAAGCTGCCGACGTCATGCAGCTTTTTGTTTCCCGACGCATCACGGCCTGATGCCCCTTCCATTAGATCTTGCCCCGCTCCTTCCGCCACGACGACAACGGCGTGCTGACGCTCGACAATTCGCTTGCGCAGGCTGCTGAGAAAACCTTGCGGGCCATCCAACTGAAACGGAACCTCCGGGATCAATACAAAGTTCGCATCGTTACCGGCCAGCGATGCGTAGCACGCGATGAAGCCAGAATGCCGTCCCATCAGCTTCACGAGCCCGACTCCATTGGGAGACGCCTTGGCCTCCGCATGAGCGTTGCGAATCGACCGCGTCGCTTCCGAAAACGCCGTCTGAAAGCCGAAACTCTGTTCGATATACATGATGTCGTTGTCGATCGTCTTGGGAATGCCAACGACAGCGATCTTCAATCCACGCTCGGCAAGCACTTCGTTGAGCTCGATCGCTGCGCGAATCGTGCCATCGCCACCGATGACGAACAGCATGTTAATGCTCATTCGCTCCAGGCAATCGGCGATCTCGTTCGAGTCCTCGCTGCCGCGTGAGGTGCCGAGCATCGTGCCCCCCTTCTCGTTGATGGCGCTGACGTTTTTCGGAGTCAGTTCCAGCACGGGGTGCCCATGCTTCGCCGTGAATCCGCGATAGCCGTGGCAGAAACCGAACACTTTGGAAACGCCATAACCGTAGTTGAGCGTCAGTGTCAGCCCGCGGATCACATCGTTGATTCCGGGACACAATCCGCCGCAGGTGACGATGCCGGCACGCGTCTTGGACGGATCGAAGAAGATCTTCTTGCGTGGCCCGGCCGGCTCGAACGTTGGAGGATCGACCCCTTCCGCCTGACGTACGCGAAGCGCCGACAAAGTGCTATCGAACAGCACACCGTCGGTCTCATCGACGTAATGCAAGCTGGGAGCACGTTGCTCCAACATCGCCGCCATTGGCGACGCGATGCGGCATATCCCCAGCGTTTTCACATCCAGAAATTCTTGTTGGATCATGCCCGGCCCCATCGACTCACCGCGCGCGACGGCGTCCGTTCGAACTGAGGAAGAGGCAATTCGCGTGCCGAGTCCGTAATCTCAAAATCTACCGAAGCTCAAGCCAACACCGGCCATTGAGTGCAGCAACGTAGGGCAATCGCTGCGTGCGAAAGCATCAGCGGGCCATTCCGCCAATGAGCCTTCGAACGCTTGTCGGAGACGTTACCGGAGGTCTAACGCGAAACATATTCCGAGATTCCTGCGGTTCGTGGAACTTTGCTCGCCTGGGACTGACTCCTCCGAAAGATGACTCTTCTTCGGCACACGGTGTGAAGGAGTGAGCTTCCCCATCAAGGTAAACACACCGAAAGCGCTCCAAACTCATGGTCAAAAACGATCAACTCCGCCGCGACGTCCGTCTCTTGGGAGACATGCTGGGCGAAATCATCACCGAAGATTCTGGAGCCGAAGCCGTTTAATTGGTCACGGAAATTCGACACTTGGCCCGCGACCGCCGAGCAAACGTCCCCGGTGCCGAAGCGGAATTTTCGAAACGGATCACCGCACTCAACGAGGATCAGGCCCGCTTGGTGGCTCGTTCGCTGAGCATCTTTTTTGACCTCGCCAACCTCGCCGAGGACCGGCAACGAGTCCGCGTGCTGCGGCAGCGCGAGCAAGACAAACATCCCGATCCGATCAGCGAATCGATCGGGGCGTCGATTCAGCAATTGAAAGCGGCGGGGTTGAATGCCGAGCAAGTTCAGCAGGCGTTGGAGAAGCTCGACGTCGAGTTGGTTTTCACCGCGCATCCCAGCGAAGCCAAACGGCGTTCGATTCGGGCAAAGCTGCGTCGCATGCGGCAGTGCTTGCAAGATCTCGACCGCACTGACTTCTTGCCACGAGAACGAACCGCCGTGATGACACGGCTAAAAGCGGGCCTGACCGTCCTTTGGCAAACCGAGTTCTTGCGTCCGATGCGACCGTCCGTTCTCGAAGAAGTCGAACGCGGACTGTCGATCATGCCTCGACTGTGGGAGGTTGTCCCGGCAATTTACCTCTCGCTGCGTCAGGCACTCGCGTGTGAGTTTCCCGATCACGAATTTGCGCTGCCACGTTTCCTCCGATTCGGATCTTGGATGGGTGGAGACCGCGACGGTCATCCGGATGTGACTTGGGATATCACCGAACGAACGCTTGTCTGGCTGCGAGATACCGCGATCGACCGGCATCTCGAATGGTGCAAAAAACTGTACGATTTTTTGTCGGTCTCGGCGCGGAACGCGTCGCCCGACGACGATCTGGCGAAGATGGTCATACAGGCCGAGCAACGTTGGCCACAATTCGCCGCGACGCTCGGCCGAGTCGCTCCGCATGAAGTCTATCGCCGCTGGATCAAGCTCATCGAATGGCGGTTGCAACAGTCGCGATGTGCGGTGATGGCCGAACCGATGCTCGAGGGAGCGTATCGCGACGGTCAAGAACTGGAACAGGACGTCGAGGCGATGATCCTCGGCTTGAAGGGGCGACACGGCCAATCGGCGTTTGCGATGGAGGCTCAACGTTGGTTCGATTTGACCCGTGTGTTCGGCCTGAATCTGACGCGACTCGATGTGCGTCAGGATGCGACTCGATACCGCGAGGTCATGACCGAACTTCTCCGGCTCAGCGGCGATTGCGCGGACTTCGGATCGCTCGACGAACCGCAGCGTCAGGCGGTGCTCGTGAAAACGATGGGGATCGCGAAACCGTTTGATGAAGAGCACCTCGCGCCGCTGACGCGCGACACGCTCCGATTGTTTCGGATGTTGCGAGTCGCCATCGAACGCTTCGGCCCCGATTGTTTGGGCGGCCATGTCGTGAGCATGACGCGCTGGCCGTCGGATTTGCTCACCGTGTTGTGGCTGTGGCGACGCGCGTGTGCCGAACGCCGCACCGGTTCATCGCCGCCGCTGCATGCTCTCCGAATCGTCCCGCTGTTCGAGAAGATCGGTGACTTGAGAGCCGCTCCGGAGGTCATGGCCGAGATTTTCGATCAACCGTTGTACGCCGAGCATCTGCGAGAGCAAGGCAACCGCCAGATTGTGATGGTCGGCTACTCGGACAGCACAAAGGACGGCGGATATCTCGCGGCCTGCTGGGGACTCGATCGAGCCCAAGACGCGCTGCACAAGATCGCTGCCGCCCGCGAAGTTCGACTGACGTTCTTTCACGGTCGAGGTGGTTCGCTCGGACGCGGAGGCGGCCCGGCCGCACGCGGCATTTTGTCGTTGCCGCCCGATGCGCTGGGTGGTTCGCTCCGTCTGACCGAACAAGGAGAGGTTCTCGCCGAACGCTACGACGACGTTTACGTTGCGTATCGACATCTGGAACAAGTCACATGGGCCACGCTCGTCGCCAGCAACATCCCGCGTCCGACGGTTCGCCCTGAATGGCGCGAATTGATGGAGTCACTCGCCGCACACTCGCTGACCACGTACCGCGATCTGGTCGACACACCGGGCTTTATCGAGTTCTTCGGTGAAGTAACACCGATCGAAGAGATCGAACACTTACCGATCGCCTCGCGACCTTCACGTCGCACGGGCAAGCGGACGCTCAATGATCTGCGAGCCATCCCGTGGGTCTTCGCCTGGACGCAGAACCGTTGTTTGATTCCCGCGTGGTACGGCTTGGGGAGTGCGTTGTCCGACGTGAAATACAACGACCGCTTCGCCTGGCAAAATAGTTATAGAGATGTATCTTCAGTGGCTCTTCTTCCAAGCCACCATCGATAACGCGGCGACAGCACTCGCCAAGGCGGACATGTACGTTGCGCAGCGTTATTCGGAACTCTGCACCAACGCGGAACATCGTGGCGCAATTTGGAGACTTATCGCCAGCGAACGGGATCGGTCACGCCAAGCGATTCTCGACATCGTCGGTGGTTCGGAACTACTAGCGACGACTCCCTGGTTCCAAGGCTCTATCGAGGTCCGCAATCCCTATGTCGATCCGCTGAATCTGATCCAAATCGAACTGCTTCGCCGTCGTCGTAAACTCAACGGCGCAGCCGATGCAGAGGATCATCAACGGCTCCGCGAATTGTTACGGCTCTCCGTTCAAGGCGTCGCTGCGGGAATGCGAACGACCGGCTAAGTCAACGCGGCTCGGCAACGCAGCGGGCGAGCTCCCGCATTTCAGTTTCGCTGCCGACGATCAGCGGCGTGCGCTGGTGAATGCTTTCAGGATGAATATCGAGGATTCGGCCTTGGCCGTTGGTGGCGATGCCTCCAGCTTGCTCGGCGATGAAGGCAATTGGGTTGGCTTCATACAACAAGCGGAGTTTTCCCTGGGGATGATCAGCCGTCGGCGGGTAGAGAAAGATGCCTCCCTTCAACATCGTCCGATGAAAGTCCGGAACTAGCGATCCGATATAGCGAGACGAATACGGATGGCCAAAGTCTCCCTTACGAAGGCGATCGAGAAACCTGCTGTAAGCGGGCGGAAAGCTGTCGCGGTTTCCTTCGTTGACGGAGTAGTACTTGCCGACCTTCGGCATACGAATGTTTTCGTGGCTGAGCACGTAGGCCCCGATCGCGGGGTCTAGCGTGAAGCCGTGAGCTCCATTGCCGACGCTGTAAACGAGCATGGTCGATGAACTGTAGACAACATATCCGGCCGCCACCTGCTGAGTCCCTGGCTGTAACAGCCACTTGAGTGGGTCGCTGGCCGACTCATCATTCGGTCGCTTCATGATCGAAAAGATCGTTCCCACACCACCATTCACGTCGATGTTTGAGGAACCATCGAGCGGATCGAATACGACCGCGTACTTCGCATCCGGCGAGCCGGCTCGCAAAATCAAGGGATGCTCATTTTCCTCAGATGCCAACACGCCGATGCTCTCGCGCACTCCCAGGCAATGCATCAGCACTTCGTCGGCGTAAACGTCGAGCTTCTGCTGAAGCTCACCTTGTACGTTGGTTTCACCGGCTGCTCCCAAGATGTCCGTCAGGCCCGCGCGGCGCACCTGAGCTTGGATCATCTTCGTGGCCAGCGTGATCCCGGACAGCAACCACGAAAACTCTCCCGAAGCACCAGGAAATCGTTTCTGCTCCTGCAAGATGTGTTGCTGAAGAGTCAGGATCGGTTGCTTCGACGTTCGCGGGGACGAGAGCGACTGGGTCATTCAATTTCCAAAAATCAGGTCTACGGGAAAGTGGGGCAATGCGTCCGTCATGGAAAGCGAATCCTGTTCCACTTCGAGGTGACGAATCAGTGACGCTTGGAAAGGGCCCAGAATTCTATAATTCCTCACAGTACCAATTTGAGTCGCATCGCGACGGATGCTCCGCGACCGAGCAACCCTGCGTAATCCGAATGCGGCTTACGCGAGGCTCATCCATTCGAGGAATCGCTTGGCGTAAAGATCGAGATTCTCCTCGCTGCCGCCGCCCTGCAGTGGCGAACACATCTCGTAGGCGACCGATCCTTGATAGCCGACTTCGCGCAGCGCAGTGAAGAATGAGCGATAGTTGATGAAGCCTTCCCCCATCGGAACAGCGCGGATTGCGTCTGGTTCCGAGACGTAGTTGACGAGGTTCGGCACATAACTGAATCGCGGTCGGCGGACGTAATCGGCGACGGTCGTGTGAACGATCCGCGAACCCAAACGCTTCACCGCCGTGACCAAGTCCGATCCATGCAGTGCCGGCGACCACGCATCGAACGCAGCCTGGCAATTCGGTTCGTCCACGTCGTCAAGCAAATCAGCGAAGCTCTCGAAGTGCGCAGCGGTGTCGTGATGATTCTGCAATGCGAGCGTCACGCCGAAATCGGCGGCTCGGCGAGACGATTCCTTGAGCGACTCAACGCACCAATTCCAGGCTTGGTCGTAGCCGACGTTGGCTCGGCTGTAGCCGGTGAAGACGCGGACCAGTTTGCATCCCAGCGTCGCGGCCAGTCGCGCCAATTGAGTGATGTAGAGCACCTGCATCTCTCGCGTCGGGATGTCTGGCCGATCGCTACCGATCGTGAAGTCGGTGTACCCCGCGAGACACGCGACCTTCAGGCCGAGTTCGTCGATCCGCCAGCGCAAGCGTTCGGTGGAGACGTTCTCAAAGTCGAGCACCGACAGATGCGGTCGCTTGGCCATGAGCATCACACCTTCATAACCCAACGACCACGCGCGGGTCAGAAAGTCATCGAGGCTCAACCGAGCCTGTCCCGGCCAGACGCCGGCGTAGCTGACCGAATGCAATGCCATCGACCACATGACTTGTTCCTGTTTCAAGCTGCGGCTGAACCGCCGGAGAATAAGGATTGCCGAGTAAGGATTGCAGAATCATGAAGGAAGACCGCGAAGGATTGGATCAGACTTCTTCCTTCTGCAATCCTTAATCGGCAATCCTTATTTTCCCGGAACCAACATTCTAATTCTAGAAGCCATTGCAGAACCTCGCACGACGCGCGAGTGAGTGGTCAAAACGTCGCAAGAACAACCACTCGCTCGCGCGTCGTGCTAGGTTTGGAAATGGCTTCTAGCCTTTGCCAAGTAGGGCGACGACTATCGTGGCCGCCGCCACTGTTCCCATTGCGATTGGCCACGGCCGGACGACTCTCCCGGCCACGAGTCGCGTCGCCACGAGCCTTGTTGCCGATCGACCGCCTCGCCGGAGAAGTGTGTGAGTTGATCCGCGGAAGTCCATTCCTCGTAGAGGAAGTCGGCATGCGAGGCGAATCCGAACCAACCCTTGATGATTCGAATCAGCAGCAGCAACACGAACAGCCCGACGGCGAAGAACAGGACCACGACCGGCAGCAACACGCCCAGCGAGAAATACATTTCGACGCGCGGCCAAATCCATTTCCAGCCGAGCAGCGTGACCAGCGTGCCGATGCTCAGAAACGGTCCGAACGGAATCTCTCGATCCCAGGCTGCGAGCCGCGTGCAAAGGATCAACGGAATCGACAGGCTGGCCGCCAGGAAGATGGCAACGATCGTCGGCTGCCAGCCGAGAAACGCTCCGACCATCGCCATCAACACGACATCGCCGAAGCCCATCGCCTCACGCCGCAAGGCCGCGTGGCCGATCAGGCGAATGCTCCAGATCGCGCCGCCGCCTATTAACAGGCCCGCAATGCTGACCGCGAGTCCGTGCCATTGCGGATGATCGGTGATCCACACGGGGACCGCCGTCGCTGTTCCAATCGGTCGCCAGTGACCCGTGAAGAACGCGATCGCGGAACGGAGCAAGCTGGGGTCTTGAATCCACACCGGCACCAGCCAGAACTTGCCGAACAATCCGGCTCCGATCACCGCCAGCGCCATCGGCGGCAACGTCACCGAATCGGGAATGATCATCTCATCCCAGTCGATCAACGACGCGACGAGGAGCGCCTCGATCAGCACGAGATGATAGATGACTCGTAGATTGATCATCGCGATGCCGGATAGCCCCAGCAGGTTGGCCGGATTCGACGGTCCGAGCGAACAGGTCAGGCAACTGTCGGTGATCGGCGAGAAGCGGCCTTGCGGCACTTCCATCCAATAGACCAGCACGAACAGCAAGCCGTTGGCCAACTCGATCAGCGGATACTTGCCGGGGATGCCTCGTTTGCAGAACCGGCAACGGCCGCCGAGCCACAGCCAGCCAATAATCGGCACGTTGTCTTTCGCGGGCAGTCGAGTTTTGCAGCAGTCGCAGTACGACCAGACCGGTTTCGTGAGCGCCTTCCACGCGGCGAAGACGCTCTCGTGTGGCGGAAAGCGATGCACGCAGACGGTCAAGAAACTGCCGAGCACCGCGCCATACAGAAACATGAAGACGACCATGAAGGCCGGAGGCAGATCGTACGGAATCACGTCGCGCCTCCATCCCAACGCGACGCAGGCGAGCGGGGCGGCGTCAGCCCCCCGGTGGCAGCGGAGTCTGTGAGATGTTCAACCGGGGGGCTGACGCCCCCCGCTCGACTGAGGCTGGTGGCGAGTTGCCGTATCGCCTCTTCGACAAGCGGTTCTGTACCTGCCGTATCGGTGTCGAGCGTGATCGTCGCGCATTCGCGATACCACGGCTCGCGCAATGCGAGTAGGCGTTCGATCTCCGCTCGGCCTCCGCTGCTGGTGAGATTCGGTCGGCGCTGTCCCGTGGTGGGATCGGTTGCCAGTCGGCGTTCGATCGTGTCGGCCGATGCCTGCAACCAGATCACCGGACCAGCAGCCTTCAGATCGGCGCGAGTCGCCTCGTTTCCGATCGCTCCACCGCCGGCCGCGATGACCAAGCGATCGCGGCGTAACAACTCGGCGAGCAGTTCGCGTTCAAGCCGCCGAAACTCTGGTTCGCCGTCGGTCGCAAAGATCTGTTGAATTGACCGGCCGGCACGGCGTTCGAGTTCAACGTCGGCATCGAGCCATTCCCAGCCCAACCGCTGCGCCAACGGAGCGGCGAGTGTGCTCTTGCCGGTGCCGCGATAGCCGATCAGCGTGATGACCATAATCTCGTAGTGCAGGCGACTCGCCTGCTTGAAGGGTGAGAATCACAGGCGAGCCGCCTGTGCTACGGTTTCAATCGGACGGGAGAGAGTTCTTGCCGCAAGGTTTCACGCATGTGTTCGATGGGCGCGGGTTGGCCGGTGAAGAGTTCAAACTGCGCGGCGGCTTGGCGAATGAACATTTCCAGTCCGGAGATCGTCTTGGCCTCGCGCAGCTTGGCCTGTTTGAGCAACAGCGTGTTTTCGGGATTGTAGATCGTGTCGAAGACGAGCATTCCTTCACGCATCCAGTTGTCGGCGAAGGGGGAGTTGTCCACGTCGGGGTGCATTCCAACCGGCGTGCAATTGATGAGCACGTCGGCGTACTGCGCACCGCGGTTTTCCCAGAGGACATGCTGGCAGTCGAGTCGTTCCGCGAGCTCTTTGGCTCGCGCATGCGTGCGGCTGGCGAGCATCAGGATGCCGCCGTTCTTGACCACCCCGGCTCCGATCGCCATCGCGACGCCGCCGGCTCCCAGCATCATCACGCGCTTGCCGGCCAGCACGAAATGGTTGTCCGGCTCGGAGTCCAGGCCGATCGCCAGCGTCTGCAGTGCGGCGAGGTAGTCGGTGTTCGTCGCGTGCCATTGATTGCCGGCGTCCTTCCACAGCGTGTTCGCCGCGCCGATGGATTGCACCGCCTCGTCGCTGAGGTCCGCTTTGCCGATCACATCTTCCTTGTGCGGGATCGTGACGCTGTAGCCCTTCACATCGAGCCAATCGAAATCCCGCAGCGTGGCTTGCAGCTTGTCCTTGGGGACTCTGAAGGGAACGTAGACAGCATTCATTCCCAACTGCTGAAACGCCGCGTTGTGAATTAGCGGGCTGTAGCTGTGAGCCAGCGGATCGCCGAGCACTCCGAAGACCTGCGTGTCGGCGTTGATCTGGTCGAAGCGATAGAGATGCTTCATCTCATCGAACGACAACTGCCCCGGAGCCAGTTCGCGATCCTTGTTAAACGTCGCATATGTCAGCGGGCTGCCGTACTTGCCACACAGGATGCGGCTGGCCGTGCCAAAGTCGCCCATGCAAAAACCGGCGGTCGGCACACTGCTGTGCTTGACCAGTTGCAGTATCCGCACCATGTCGCCCGGCGAGTTCGCCATCGTCGTAAGCTTGATGATGTCCGGGTCCAGCTTGGTCATCTTGGCGTGGATGTCGGCCAAGTCCTCAGGTGTCTCGCGGAAGTTGTGAAAGCTGATAATCCGCTTGGTCTTGCCATAGCGGCGAATCTGCTGGGCGATGTCCATCTCCAGATCGACATACTCGACCCCTTGCACGATCGCCTGCCGGAGCAACGTCTGCCGCTGCTCTTCGGTGTCTCGCCAGCGCCCTTTATCCTCGGCCCGTCGGATCGTGATGACAATCGGCGTCGGCCGGTCCTGCAGCAGTCGTCCCAGGTCTGGCAAGTGAGACAAATAGTCCAAACGGTACTCAACCAGCTCGGCCCCTTTCTGGGCGAGAGCCTGATGTTCCAGAGTCACCATCTTGTGCCGCGTGCGGCCGATACTGACACAAATCATAGGAAGGGGCTGGGGGTTAGAGACTGGGGCTAGGAAAGAAGACTCTCAGAGGTTGCTGCACGAGTTTATTCGGCTCGATCAGGTTCGTCAGCCCAGCCTTCCGAACTGGCGCTCGAGTTCGTTCTCTGTCAGCACCAGCGCCGTTGGCCGGCCGTGTGGGCAGTGGTGGGCGTCGTCGATCAAGTGCCGCTGGGCGAGCAGGCTGTCGATCTCCTCCGGCGAGAGGCGCTGTCCCGCTTTGATCGCGGCTTTGCAGGACATCATGTGCAGCAGCGAATCGAGCAAGTCGCGGCGATCAGGCTGTTTCTCCGGCTGATCGAGTTGTTCGGCCAGATCGCGGACCAACTGCGGCAAGTTGGCCTTCTTGAGCATCACCGGGTAGCGGTCGATCAGCACCGTCTGCCGTCCGAATTCCTGCACGCCAAGTCCGAGCTGGTTCAGCACGTCGGCATATTCCAACAGCAGTGCAGTTTCCTTCGGAGTCAACTCAACCGTTTCGGGGACGAGCATCCGCTGCGACTCAACCGCGTTGTCGAGCACTCGCGGACGCAAGTACTCGTACATGATTCGCTCGTGCAGCGCGTGCTGGTCGATGAGCGTCAGCCCTTCGTCGGTCTCGACGACGATGTAGGTGTCGCGAATCTGCATCGCCCGCAGTTCCCCGTGGCTCACGTGAGTTTTTTCCGGTGCTGAAGTTGGTTCCGCCCCCTGTGGCTCGGACACAGCAAACGACGCAAGGTCCGTCGCAGGTTCCGTGATTTGAGATTTGAAATCTGAGATTTGAGATTTGAAATCTGAATCCTCAGATTCACCCGACGCAGCTTGCGACTGACTCGCATCGAAACGCGGCAACTCCGCCAACGGACGGGGCGCGTCGGTCCACAGCGACCTATTTGGCGAAGCGCTTGCTGAGCCGGGAACACTTGCCGGCGACCAAGCTTGAAGCTCGACGCCGCGCGGTCGGGGGGCAGCTCCAGCGTGTGAAAACCCACCGTGACTCGGCAAATTCATTGGCGATTCAAAATTCAAACTCAGGAACTTTGTGCGGAGCATCGACAGCAATTGGCGGAAGAGTGCCTGGCTGTCGGCAAATCGAACCTCGGTCTTCGTCGGGTGAACGTTGACGTCCACGATGTCGGCGGGGACTTCCAGAAACAGGAAAGCGATCGGCTGCCGGCCGATCATCAACAGGCCGCGATAGGCTTCGGTCAGCGCGTGTTGCAGCGAGCGGTCCTGAATCCAGCGGCCGTTGAGGAACAGGTTCTGGCTCTTGCGAGTGCTCTTGCTGACCGATGGATGGGCGACGTAGCCCCACATCCTTACTCCCTGCGATTCCGATTCGACGGGGATCAGGTTGTCCGCCAGCTCGTTGCCCAGCAACAGACGGATGCGGTCGAGCAACTGCTGCGTGCCCGGCAACTCGAATACGACTTTGCCATTGTGCCTCAGCACGAGATGCAGTCTGGGTTGTGCGAGTGCGATGCGTGAGAAGTGTTCGGCGATGTGCGCGAATTCGGTGCCGGTCGATTTCAAGAATTTTCGGCGCACCGGCGTGTTGGCAAAGAGTTGCCGGACCTCGATCTGCGTTCCAATCGGGCAACCACAAGGCTGCGGCGGGGTGATCTGGCCGCAGTCGGAAGCGATCTCGAATCCAGTGGCGGAATCGGGTTGCCGGCTGCGAATGCGCATCCGGCTGACCTCGGCGATGGACGCGAGCGCTTCGCCTCGGAAGCCCATCGTTTGGACGCGGAAGAGATCGTCGGCTGTCGCGATCTTGCTGGTGGCATGAGCGGTCACGGCCAGCAGCAAGTCGTCGGGATGAATCCCCTCGCCGTCATCGACGATGCGGATGAGTTCGCCTCCTCCCGCTTCGATGTCGATCTCAATGCGCGAGGCGAGCGCGTCGAGGCTGTTTTCGAGCAACTCTTTGACGACATTGGCGGGGCGTTCGATGACCTCGCCGGCGGCGATTTTGTTGACGACCGAAGAATCGAGCTGATGAATCCGTGACATCGCGTGCGGTGCTTCCTTTCGAGACGGATACGTTACCGCATTGCCGCGCGGTCGTCTCGCCTGAGAGCGACACGTCGCTAGCCGTCGGTCGAGCGGAAATACCGGCGGCTAGCGCCGTGCCGCTCACAACCGCATCACTTCGGAAGGTCGCAGAACACGACTTGGCCATCGGCATCGGCCAGAGCGGCTCGCGTGGCGGACGGCGACAGGGCCACGGCCGTCAAGGATTTGCTGTTGGTGCGGAAGCGGCAGATCTCCTGGCCGGTGGTCAGATCGAGCCAGACTGCCTCTTGCGGCTGTTCGGAGCGTGGTCCGATGGACGGTTCGGCGATGGTCAATACGCGGTGGCCGTCAGAGGTGACGGCCAGTGCTCGCAAGCCGGGGGCGTAGGGGCCGAAGCGAAATTGTTCGGTTTGTTTCGTCCAATCCCAAACGCGAACGAAATCGAACGCGGCCTGCGGTTCGGTGGTTTGGTTCGATCGCTCGGAATTCGGATGCGGCACCGTTTCTGTAGTGCGAGTCACCAGCCAGCGACCGTCGTTTGATGCGGCGAGCGCGGTGATGACTCCGGGACCGCAGCGCAGACGAGCCAGTTCGCGGCCAGAGTCAGATTCGAGCGATACGACTTCCGACGTTTTCATACTGGCCTCCACGGCGAGCAACGTTTGCGGGCCGGAGGATGTGTGACAGACTGCAAACGCGCGAATCGGTAGCGTGCCGAGCGATGTCTTCGCGGGCGAGGGGTGAGCGGCCACACCTTCGACGCTGACACGAGTCAGACCGTTACGGCCAGCGGCGATCAGCGAAGGATCACGATGGGCGGACGGCACCAACGCGGCGTCGAAGTGCATTGCGAACGGTTCGCTGAAGTCGATCGGACCAAGCACTCCGTTGTGTGTGTCCCAGACGACCATCGTGCCGGTCTCTTCGCGAGCGGATGCCAGCACAACGGCTCGGCGTGAATCATTCAGAAACAGGAGTTGTCTCGGTCGCACCGGCAAGCGATCGGATTGTGTCACCAATTGCCCCGTGTGAGCGTTCCACAATCGCAGCGACGTATCGCCGGCCGCCTTCAACGAGGACGAGTCTCCGCCCCCGGAGAGCAACCAGTTGCCGTCGGGCGAAAACGCCAACGCGGAAATGGCATCTTGATGAACCTGTAATGTGGTTGCGGCCGCACGACGTGGAAACCGAGCATTCATCAGCGAAAGAAACACAACCACGAGCGTCCCGGCCATTGCCAATGCGATCGCTCGGCGACCGCGTGATGCGGCGGGTTGCGATGACACGCTCGTCGCGGCATGGCTCGCGCTGCTAGTGTGCGATCCCGCCGGCTCGGTGGTCACCGCCGATGCGCTCGCAAGCCGGATCGCATCGGAGTTTCGGCGGCGAATGCGTGATGATCGCGCGGGTCGCAGGTTGACCAGCGGACGGCTCGAATCGGCCGAGCTGGCGAAGTCCGAGTCCATCACGACATCCAGGTCGATCAGCAATTCTTCCACCGAGGGGTATCGCTCATCGGGGCGCTTTCGCAACAACCGCATGACGACCGCTTCGAGTTGCGGATCGACATCGGGAACTACATCGTGCAGCGGCCGAGGCTCCGTGCAGACGTGATGAATCAAGTGGCTCGAAGGAGTGTCCGCGTCAAAGGGCATGTCGCCTGACAGCAGTTGATACAGCAGCACTCCGACGGAATACAAATCGGAGCGAGGATCGGCCGGCTCACTCTGAGCTTGTTCGGGCGACATGTACTCGGCGGTCCCCATCACGACGTGAGTTTCGGATTGCTCATGCGGCGTGCTGATCGAGCGGGCCAGGCCGAAGTCGGTCAGCATGGCTAAGCCGTTCTCGCGATCGATCAAAATATTTCCCGGCTTAATGTCGCGATGAACCAGTCCCATGCGATGGGCGGCGGCCAGTCCGAGCAGCACTTGCTGCAAGATGACCAACACCTCCGAGGCGGAGATCGACGGCTCGCGATGCAGCCGATCGGCCAGCGATTCGCCGTTGATAAATCGCATCGCGTAGAAGTGGCGGCCAGCGTCCTCGCCGATGAAGAAAATCGGCACGACGTTGGGATGTGCCAGCCGCGCGGCGGCGGCGGCCTCGGCTTGAAATCGCTTCACGAAGGTTGGATCACTGGCCAATCGCTGCGACAACACTTTGACGGCGACCGCTCGATCCAACGAGCGATCGAACGCTCGATACACCGTCCCCATGCCGCCGTGGCCGATCTCTTCCTGAATCTCAAAGTGTCCCAGCCGTTCAAACGGAGGCCGCCGCGTATGAATTCGAGTCTCCGCTCGCGTGTCGAAACGAGTGTCAACCTGCCGATCAATCGCTGGCTCAGAGGTTTCTCCACTCGCGGACGCACCAAGAACCTCGCTCATCAGCTCAATTAATTGGCTGGCCGATTCGACACATTGCAGTTCGTCGTAGCCAATGCAGCCGTCGATGATTCGCCGCACTCCGGCCGGGATACGAAAGACAACACCGGGGCTGCTCAGATAGGCTTGAATCGAACGGCCAGTGATTTTTCGGCAGAGCAACGTGCCGAACTGATACAGATCAATGCGTTCTGGCTCCGTCAAAATCCCGTGAGTGGCCAGCACTCGCCGCGCGTCGTCGATGCTCGGCGGAATCGGGCATGGATGCGAACGACGCATCTCCGGAGGACATCGCTCGTGGTCCGCCAGCAATCCGCCGAACGAAATCGGTTCTGGGTTCAAGGCTGCCGTAAGCCAGGCGCGAGGGATTGCCCAATCAAACGCCACGTTCGGCAGGGAAACATCGCGATGAATCTGACCGGATTGATGTAACTCATGCAGCTCGTTCGCCAAGACAAGCATCGCCCGCAACACAATCTCGGCGGCCACTGGGTCGGTCGGTCGTCCAGGCGATTGCTGCTCGGTGTTGTGGGTATTGGCTTGGCTCATCGTTTTGAATCCACTTCAATTAAGCGCCGTTTCGGTTCCACCAACCTGCCGGCCATGAGTTCTCATTTTCCGCCAGCTCTCTCTCAACACCACAAGACGGCTGGCGGAAAATGAAGGGCAAAACATCAGCATTCGACACAGCCACTTACCAATTCCATCTCACCTAACCCGCGCATCGCTCGGCCAGGTACTCGCGGACGTTTTTCATGACGGCGGTCATCGATTCGACTTCTCGTTCCCGGAGCGATTCCGCATCGAAGTCGGCGTAGGAGTGACGCAGCGCCTCTTCGAGTCCGCCGTGTCGCTCCAGAAAATCTCCCAGGCGATGCCATTCGTGGAGGAACTCCTCCGAGCCGACTTCCTTCCCGGAGTACCGGACCACATGCCATCGCACGAGTTCTCGCAGTCGATGTTCCAAGCGGCTACGAGCATGACGGAAGTAGTTATCTACATCGTCGATCTTCAGGCTCAACGCTTCCGCGATCTGTTTGACGGGCAGTCCCTCGCAGACTCGGCCGAACAGCACTCGGAAGTAATCGCCTCGGCCCTCGCGGTGATAGTCATCGAGCAACGATTCGACCGCCGATTGCAACAACTCTTCGGCCCACGCCTGATAGAAGGCATCCGCTTCATCACCGGGAATGGACTCCTCGCAGAGTTCGTCGATCCGCCCCAGCAGGCTCATCTCCTTGAGGTACTCGCGCAAATGGTGTCCTTCGCGAGTCTTCTTGCGTGTATGATTCGAGAGTGCTCGCCGCACGACGCCGCACAGCAGCGTACGCAGTCGAGCGCGTCGATCGCCCACCCAGCGTTCGAGCAATCCGTTGCGGATCAACACCTCCAACGTCAGCGACGCGATATCTTCGGCATCGACCAGACTGAGCCGCCCCCATCGCGCCGCGAAGCGGCACAAGGGTCGCCAATAGTCGGCCAGGAACAGCGCCCAATCTTCTTCGGCCGCTCCGGTCGCCAGTCGATGAATCAACGTGTATCGAGTCGTGGGAAAATTCATGGCAGGTCCATTCCGCCGTCCGATAACCCGAAGCTCGCATCAATCGCCGAGGGAGAAAGATCAGACAATTGCTGATCCAGAATCGGCAGCTCCACTTGCCGAACCGGAGCCGGTGGCCGCCCCATGAAATCGTGATCGCTGACCAAGAACGTGACAGCACCGGCGACCGTTTGGCCGCTGGCGCGAGTGACTCGAAACCGGGTGGTATCCGCACCGCTGAAGCCGGGGTCGGCCGTGTATTGAAACGATCCGGGGATCGCCGCTGCCGACACTTGTCCGTGTTGCGGCGGCACCACGAATTCAATGCGAATCACCGGATCGGCCGCACTGGAGGCGGGACCAAACTCCTTCAAGTCGAAGTGCTGATCGGGAGCGATCACCAACGAGTACGCCGCTAGCTCTTCAATAACTCCATCATGCAAGGCCCAGCCGGGTCGCTTCGAGTCGATGATGACAGGACTCGAACTCACGATCGGTTCGACGACCGGAGCGATCGGAGATGTCCCGCCTCCCGATCCCGTGAACAGCGCGAGCAACGTGTGAGCTACCGTGTCGAGCGACGCGAGCATCGTCTCTACCACGGCCAGCAGCGGCGCGGCAGCCGCCTGAAGCCCATCCGCTGGCGACAGGGCGATCGCCACCGACTCGAAAGCTGCGGCCGATTCCGACATACCGTTCAACGAAATCAAAACCACCGGCTCGAACGGGGCCGCCGATCCCACGGGAACCTGAGCATACGGAGCACCGGGCGATTCCGTGGCCGATGAAAAAATTGCGAGCAACGTGACTGGTGGAATGAACGATCCCAACGTGGTTGTCTTCAGATCGTCGACGGCGTCCAACTCATCGAAGTCGGTGGCCGGCGGATCGACGCGCTCCATCGTGCTGATTGCGAAAGCCTCAACGCTGTGAAGCGTGCTCACCCAACCTGCGACGGCGATTGTTTTCAGTGACGGCCCACTCACGTCGCCCACCGCAGCCATGTTGGGCTGTCCGATCGAATACATCGCTGTTGCCAACGGATTGCTGACCGGCAGGCTCAAATCGGACTGATCCAATTCAAGGCCGGACGCGAGACCGAATCTCGTCTCGCCAGGCGTTGCCGCTTCCGTGATACGGTCCATTGCGCCGACGAATTGGCCGGTGATACTCACGAACCGTGCCGCTCCGTCGAGCGACTCCAAGCCGTCCGCCTCGACTGTGACCAAAACTTGCGAGCCACCCGCCACGAACAGGGGTTGTCCGGGCAATGTCATTCGCTCTGTGAGCGACACGGCGCTAGCCGCCGGTAATTCGCCGGAAATCGTCGATCCCGAATCACCGGTGGCTAGCGCCATTCCGCTCAAAGCGAGTGCCTGACCCCCGTCGGACAGATTCACGATCTCACACCACTGGGACTGAGCATCGACGCGAAACCGAATCGTCGGGAAGACAACATCCTCTGGCTGCGAATTGCCAATGAGCGGAGGCAACACCTGCTCGGAATTCGTCGCGAGCCATCCCAACACGGCATCAGAGGGCACCAGAAAGCTCAGCGAGGTTTCGGAACCCAGCAGATCTGCCCACGAACCCTCGCCATTCGAGGACTCCGTCACTCCAGACAAGAGCGTTCGGTCTTCGAGAATCTCTCCCGCCAGCGCAGCCACAGCCCCGACAACGGCCGGCACATCGTGTACCCGCCGCGTCCAAGCAAACCTGGCGACTCGACTTCGATTCTGCATGGAAGGATCTCGCATCCGCAGCCTCCAAGAGTTGCCACGAGAATGATTGGGGCAGGATCTTTACAAACGTCTGACTCCGTGCCAATTGGTTTTTTTGCCTCCCTTGCGATCGCACGACGCATTTCGGCGTCACCCATTGATGTTCGCTCCCGGCGGCTTCCGTAGCAGAGTTTTCAAAAAACAAGTAGGTCAGCCTTTCTAGGCTGACCCGACCAGCGATCGACGCGGTATTGCCGATTCGAGTCAGGCTAGAAAGCCTGACCTACAAGTTTTGAAACGGCCTCTACGGAATTCCGCTCGGCCAGCCATTAATTCCGTGAAGACATCGCGAGACCGCCTGTTGGTCTTGCCGACTTTGCAATCTTCGCCACCCAAATTGGATTTGGAGTCATAGCAATGAAGCTGTCGTCCTGGCTGAATCGTTTGTCGTCTCGCCGCCAAGTTCGTCGCCCTGTGCTCGTGGCGGAGATTTTTGAACCGCGAACCCTGATGGATGCGACTCTTCCGAGTCTCGTCGCACAGACCAGTGAAGTGGAGGCCACGTCCGAAGAGATCGTCACCTTCGGCTCACCGGAGAATGGCGAAGACCCAAACCTCATCTTTTACTCTTTGGGTGGAGCGCTCCCTCAGGCACCGATCAACCAGTTTGGCTCGCGTGAGGAATTTGGTGACTACCTTTTGAACCGCGCGCTGGCCCGATACGAGGGTCTCTTCGGTCAGCCCGAATGGTGGCATCGTGGGCCGGTCTATTTCCGGGGCGGCGAATTCTTGGCTCAAGCCGATGCACCGGCGGCGGTTCCCGATCATTCCGAGACCAACGTCCAAGTTGACGGGGTCGATGAGGGGGATGTGATTGAGAACGACGGTCAGAATCTGTTTGTGCTCAACGGCAATGACTTGGTGATCCTGCAAGCGTACCCGGCCGGCGAGATGCGAGAACTGTCGCGAGTTCACTTCGAGGGGTACGCGATTGCCGAGTATCTCGACGGCAACCGACTGACCGTGATTTCGCAGGAGTACAGCTACGGAAGGGGCGCGGAGATTTTTGAACCGCGAACCCTGATGGATGCGACTCTTCCGAGTCTCGTCGCACAGACCAGTGAAGTGGAGGCCACGTCCGAAGAGGACGAAGTTCGCGGCATCGGCATCATGGCGAGTCGATTCGCCGCGCCGTCATCGACGACGACCGTCGTCAGCACCTTCGACGTGACCGATCGCTCTCGTCCCACTCTGGAGAAGCAAACGCGGCTCGATGGCAATTATGTCGATTCGCGAGCTTTCAATGGGCAGGTGCATGCCATCACCAGCCATGACCTCTCGCTCCCGGCACCGCAGACGGATGGGACGACCACAATCGACGTGCCGGTCTATTTCTACGACACGCCGACGATTCTGATGGATGTCATTCCCACTGAGTCCGTGTCTATTCAATCCTGTGATGCCATGCCCGTCGTTGATCCGTCCGATCGCTTCGCGGCCGAGACTCAGCAGATCGAAGTTCCGGTCTATGAATCTCGCGAGTCGTATATCGCTCGCGTCCGAGAACAACTCGACTCGCTGATCGACAAGGCTCTGCCGCATTACCAAAGCCTGACGTCCAGCGGGTTCGCGACGAGCGGAGTCATCAGCGAGATGTCCGCGATCGCTCGCGTGATCGATTCCGAGTCGGACTCCCTGTTGTCGGTCGTCTCGATCGACACACGCGGTGGGCAGCCGGGACTGATCAGCTCCAGTTCGGTCGTCACCGATTGGACGAACGGCATTCACGCGAATCGCGACCACTTGTATGTCTTTTCGCCAATCTACAACGACGGCGGCACACAAACGCGCGTCGTGCAATTCGCCTGGGCCAACGGTGGACGCGAAATCCAACTGCTCGCGTCGGGTGTCGTGGAAGGGACGCTGCTCAATCAGTTCTCCGCCGATGAGCACGACGGGCGGCTGCGAATCGCCACGACAACGTCGCACTACGACGCCGACGCTGGCGTCTTCACGCAGGCCAACAATCTCACGGTCCTGGAGAACATCAACGGAACACTGACGGAAGTCGGCGCGGTCAACGGCTTCGCGAATGGCGAGCAGATTTACTCCGCCCGCTACGACGGCGATCGAGCGTTCGTCGTCACGTTCCGCCAGGTCGATCCGCTGTTCGTGTTTGATCTCAGCGATCCGACGGCCCCGGTCATTCGTGGCGAGCTGAAAGTCCCCGGCACTTCCAGCTATCTGCAACTCATTGATGAGAACCATCTGCTCGCCATCGGCCGCAGCTTCGAGACGCAATCCACGAAGGTCTCGCTGTATGACATCAGCGATCCCACCAATCCGTTTGAAGTCGATGAGGATATTCTGCCTCAATGGACTTGGTCGCAGGCCGAATGGGACGCGAAGGCGATCGGCTGGTTCGCCTCCAGCAACACGCTGGCGATTCCCACGTCCGGCTATGACGAGTCCTTTGGCTACCACAACGAACTGGTCGTGTTCCACATCGACGTCACACAGTCGGGCGAATCGGCCATCCAAGAAACCGGCTCCGTGGAAGATGACGGCTACATCGTTCGCAGCGCGTTCATCGGCGAGGTGCTGTATGCGATCTCCAGCAACTCGGTCATCGCCACGAATATCAACAGCCCGGATGACATTCTCGGCCAGGTGGACTTCGCCGCGAACGCAACGATCGCCACGCTGACGCTCGAACCGGTGTACTCCGAGACCGACGACGGTGCCTCCGATTGGCAGTATCTCGACCTGCCTGATTCGCTCGATGAGGCGGAAGGGATGCTGGCGCTCGCCGCCGTCAATGTGCTGGACGGCACCGTTCGCGTGTCGTTGCTCGATGCCGAAGCCACCGTCAACGCCACGCTGCGAAACAACACGCTGACCCTGAGAGAACGCGGCCATCAAACTGAAAACGTATCGCTCAGCACAGCCTCGTCGCTGGTGATTGAAGGAACCGATCTTGGCGATCGCCTGAATCTGACGATCGGCCGATCCCGGAATTCGCCACTGACTTCCATCGTGATTAACGCCGGAGCTGGAGAGGACCGCGTGCAGCTTCTCGCGGTCGATCAGTCTTTCAATGCGGCGATCACCATCAACGGAGAAGACGGCAATGACCAAGTCGTCGTCGCGGGTGCGGTTCGAGCCGGGCTGCAACTCAACGGTGGCGAGGGATCGGATTCACTGACCGGAGGCCGGGGCAACGACACGATCGACGGTGGAGCGGGCGACGACTCGATGATCGGCGGACGAGGTAACGACGTGCTGATCGGCCGCGATGGAGCCGACGCGATCTTCGGCAACGACGGCAGCGACTCGCTCAGTGGCGGTGCTGGTCACGATCGGCTGAACGGTGGCAACGACAACGACGTCCTGTTGGGTGGCGACGGCAACGACAAACTCTACGGAGGAGCCGGCAACGACCTCGCCCTGGGCGAAGAGGGTGATGACACCGTCGATGGCGGAGCAGGTTCCCGCGACACTCTCGTCGGAGGCTCCGGGCGCAATCGAATGGTCGGCCGCCGACAAGAAATCGTCGCGGCGTTTAACTACACCGCCGACTGGTTGAACTTCATCTGATCCGACCCGACGCACGGTCGGCTCCGATGGAGCTCAGTCGCTTCTCCACTTGAGGCGTCCGCAAGGAGCTTGGCCCGCTATCACTTCGCGGACGTTTCAAGTGGTTTTGCTTTCCGTTGGTAGGTTCTCGGTGTCAGCCCGGCCCGAAACTGGCATCGCCCGATTGTCGAGGCGTTTCCTAGAATCCTGCACCATGTGGGATTTCGACCAAAAACATCCGGACTCGGCGGCTCGCGGCCGACGCGGCTTTACTCTGATTGAACTGCTGGTCGTGATCGCGATCGTCGCGGTCTTGATGGCGTTGTTGTTGCCGGCCGTGCAGCAGGCGCGTGAGCGGGCGCGGATGGCTCAGTGCCAAAACAATCTCAAGCAGATCGGTCTGGCGTTGGTCAACTACGAGGGAACGCATCGCTGCTTTCCCCCTAGCTTTGTGCGGCAGGAGGACGGCAATCCGCCCCCTCCGCCGGGCGGTTCGGCGTTGCAGTACCGCACGCATTGGTCGGGATTTCATTTGATGCTGCCGTATCTCGATCAGCCGGCGTTGCACAAGAAATTCGACTTCCGCAAGACGTGGTTGTCGAGCATGACCGACATCACCGACCATTCCATGTGGCTGCTCAACGCGACGGTGATTTCCACGCTGATCTGTCCGAGCACATCGCATCCGACGACGGCACTGGGGAACCCCGGCCTGTGGATGCAAGGCGCGCCGGCCGATTACTCGTTCAGCCATGGGGCGGACATCATTCGTGCGATTCCTGGTCCCGAAGCGGCCTGTCCGGGCGGATTGTTGCACTTCTGGCAGCAAGCACCGAACGGGACTCGCGGCGCGTTTGGGTACAACAGCACCTGCCGTCCGCAAGATATTCGCGACGGCACTTCGCAGACGTTTTTGCTCGGCGAAAAGTCGGGAGGGCTGTTGACCTACAGCGGCCCGAACTCCACCTATCCGACACTGCCTGTGGAGTACCCGTGGGCGATGGCGGCGGTCGCATACTTTGCTCCGGCGGGAGCGACGTGGGTGGTCGATCCGTTCGCGGTGACACGCGACATTCAGCTTCCCGATTGCCCAATCTCGCCGCCGGGGACCGGTGTCGCCTTCCCGATGAATCCTCGTCCGCTCGTGCTGGGTGTCACGACGAGCGAACGGCCGCTGTTCTCGTTTCAGTCCTCGCACGTCAACGGGGCCGAGTTCGTCTTCGCCGACGGCAACGTGCGGTTTCTGAATCAAAACATCAACCAGGGAGTCTTTGAAGCGCTTTCAACGATTGGCGGCCAAGAGACGGTCGCTTCGCAAGCGTTTTGACCTACGAGGACCGGATCGTGCTTTGTCCGAGCGAAGAATTGGAGGAGTCCGGACCATCAGCCGCAGGGCGCTAGCCCCGGTTCGAACCAGATAAACCGGGACTAGCGCCCTGCGGCTGACTGAGTGAACCCCAATTCTTAGCCGTGAAACAAGACTTGGGGTCGGTAACGGATTGACGAATGATCCAACTTCCCCCAACAACGACGTGCGTTCTGATCTGTTCGCTGCTGGCGTTGTCGGCCTGCGGTCAGCGCGACAAGTCGTTGGCGGAAGTGAGCGGCGACGTCACGTTCTGCGGACAGCCGGCGGTCGCGGAAGTGATGTTCGAGCCCTTGAGCAATACCGGCCAGTCCACGGGGCGAGCCTCCACGGCCACCTCCGACGAGTCGGGTCGGTTCCGACTGCGATTAGACGATGAGCACACAGGTGCCAAAATCGGCCGTCACCGAGTCACGATTCGGGTTCAACGCATCATCGCGGCCGGCGACGTGCCGGACGGACTCAGCGGAGCGATGAAGGCCACGCACCTGACTCGCGAAGTTCAATCCGGCGGCAACGAATTTCACTTTCGACTGACGTTCTAAAACCCCACGAGCCGACGCAGAACCAGAGCCGCGCCCGTCAGAGAGCGGTAAGTACAAGGACTTGCGACCGCTTCCTGACGGACGCGACTCCAAATTGACACAAGTGAGACATAATGGTGACGCACCGATTTCTGATGCTTCTGTTTCTCTGCGGTACGTTCGCGCTGCTCACCGGCTGCGGCGGCGAACGTCTGACACCGGCGGCGCTCGCCGCGCGTAAGGCTTTGCAGTTTGAGCGACCGCAGAACGCGCTCGAAAAACTGTCGGAAGGTGCCGGCGATCAATCCGTCGAAGGGCATTACTTGCGAGCCTGTGCGCTGGAGCAACTCGATCGCCTCACGGCGGCGAAGGCGGAGGTGAAATTGGCGATCGCGGCCGCTCCGAAGAATCCCAAGTACAAAGGCTACTCGCTGCGATTGAAGTTGTTTGACGCCGACGAATCGGCCATCGATTCGCTGCTGCAATTGCACGACGAGAATCCGTCATCTGCTGCGGTCTCGCTGTATGCGGTCTTCGCGTATCAGGCCAAGCATGTGAAGCAGCGATCCGAAAACAAATTGCGAGCCGCTCGCGTACAGTTGGAAAAGGCTCAAGCCAGTTTGAAGACCGCCTTGTCGCTCGCCGCCGAAATCCCAGAATGCCAGCGCGAACTGGTGGAGATGGCGATCTGGTTCGAGCAACCCGACGACGCGCTCAAGTTGGTCGATACTCTGCTGCGTGACGAACCGGATCGTGTGGAGTTATTGCAACAGCGCGTCCGCGTGTTGCTGTTGTCCAAGCAGCCGGCCGAAACGATCTCGGCGGCGGCGACGGTGTATAAGCGGCGGGGACGCACGGAAGCGGCGGCCGTCGAGTTCGCCAATGTGCTCAACCGCTTGCCGCCCTCGCCGGCGGTGATGGAGCAATACGATTCGATCCGCACCCAGTTCCCGGCGAACACGGCCATCCTGTTGCGGCACTGTTGGTCGCTCGGCAAAGGGGGCCGTGTCGTGGACGCCTGCCAGGAACTCGGAAAGTCGTTCGAGCAACAAACCGATTCGCGCCGCCGCCAGATTCTGGCTCAGTCCGCCGTGGCGATCCCGCTGGAGATGAACAACCCCGAAGTCGCCGCCGTGCAGTTGAAGAAATACCGCAAGGAGATCAGCAACGACCAGATGCTGGCGTTCTTCGAGGGGCAATTGGCCGAGCAACGTAAGGACTTTGCCCTGTCGGTTGAGAAGATGCAGGAGGTCGTCAACGCCTACCGCACCGACAGCAGCGCCTCTTCGGAACTCGCTCGCGTGGCGCTGACTCGCATTCGCCAAGTCTTGTCCGAGCGGCAACTCGCCGAAGAAATCCGCAAAGCCGCCGAGTTGACGCTGCGCCGCGCCGGGCTCAATCGTTACGACGAAGCCAACGTCCGCGAAGAAGCCCGCTCGCTGCTGAACGTGTTGGAATCCGAAGGGAGCCCCGTGCGAATACCCAAAGAGGGGCCGGCGGTCATCATCAAAGAGGATGGGGCTACCGCTAATTGACGCTAATCTTCGCTCATTGATTACAAGCGGTTGTAGAAAATAGCACGACGCGCGAGCGAGCGGTCATATCGCCGAAAAACACAACCACTTGCTTGCGCGTCGTACTGGTTTTCAAACTGCCTCTATCGCCGATGCCCCGTCAACTATTTGTTGCCAAGACTTGGCTGCCGCCACCACTTTTCGGCAAGCAACCAATCCCGATGATGACCAGTTGGCTGAGTGCGAAGAGCCCCAGTGCCAGCAGCACTCCTTCGGTGAAGCCGTAGCTGTGCAGGCCGACGCCGAGTTCATTCACTCCGAACCAGGACCAGCCGGTGAAGATGTTGCCGGCGACCGACAGCACCGCCATGCCGCGGCCGCTGACCATGCCGCCCCAGCGAGCGTGCAGGACCACCGCGTTCCACAGCACGATGATCAGCGCGCCGTTCTCTTTCGGATCCCAGCCCCAGAAGCGGCCCCAACTGTCGTCGGCCCACAAACCGCCCAGCACCGTCCCCACAAAGCTGAAGAAGATGCCGAAGCAGAGTGTCCCGTAGATCATTCGCGACAGGTTCTTTTCCAGTTCCGGAGTCAGCGGTTGTGCCTCGCGATACTCTGCCTGCATGTAGGCCCACGCGGTCGCTCCGATCCCGCACATCCCGCCGATGATGCCAAGCCATCGCACCGATTCGGCAGAGATACTGATTTCCGCCAGCGTCTCGAACATCTCGGCGATCGGGCCAGGAAGCTGAAAACTGACGATCGCCACCAAGGCGGACATTGCCAGAGCGAACGCCAGCGGCTGCCGATAGGCGATATAGAGCAGCCCCAGGATCCCCGACAGGAACGTCATCGCGTAGCCCATGTTGATCGTGGTGACGTGCGTCGCCAGCCAGAACTGGGTATCGAGCACCGCGACCAAGACTTTGAACGTATCGCCGTCGCCGCTGAGGAAGTGAGCGATCAACAGCGTGGCGAAACCAGCACCAGATGCGACCACATTGCCGACCCCTGACTTGTAGATTTTCTCCATCGCGAGACACAGAGCGACGATCCCCCAGCCAATGAAAACCGCCGTCGTATACAAGTTCGTTACCGGCGGCCGCCCCGAAATCACCATGCGAGCGATCATCGCGAACGTGTGCAGTCCAATTGTGAATAGGCAGATCGCAAACGCGGTGCGATTGAGCGTGCGGGTCCAGCCGAGCATCGCGACAAGCGCTAACAGCCCGGCAAAGAAGTAGAGCATCGACGCCAGCAGGAACGGCTGGAACGAATTGAAGAACCACTCGAAGTCGATGCGACTCATCCCCACGCCGTCGAATGACTCCGTTTTCAATGAATCGCGATAACCAGCCACGGCACCGTTGAAGCCCGACACGTTGCCCGTTTCATAGTCCGTCAGAATCGCCCGCCACGCGGCCACTGCTGGATGAGATTTACGAGCACCTCCCTTGGTCAGCGCGTCCATGTCTTTGACATCCATCTTCTCGACATCGGGGTAACGTCGCTTCAGCCAGTTCCGAGACTCGGTGAGTTGCACGTTCTCATCCATCGAAAGCCGCTGGTTTTCGTCGGCGAGGACTTCGCCGATTTGAGTCAGGGCGAATTTCACGATCAGGCGATGTTCCGGTTGGTCGTCGAGCGGTTGCATCAGTTCGGCCAGTGTGAGGAAGTCCCAGTAGTCGTTCGTGTCGTTGGCCGGAGGTACGACGCGTGCGAGCTTGGTTTCTCGCAAGGCCGCTTCAAAACCGACCGCTCGCTGCAAGCGTTCCATCGGCGCGCGAGCTTCGATCTCCGGCGGCTCGGAAAAGCGTGTCAGCGTCTCGTACAGGCCGAACTTACGCTCGAACTCGATCGCCTTGCGATCTTCGACGCTCATGTTGAGAGCGCCCTTTTTGCGAGCCTCGTCAGTCTTCATGCCGAGCTTTACCAGCCGCCGATCGCGGGGCATCTTGTCTTTCTCGTCCGGCTGCTCGGTGATTTCCGCCAGCGAGTACCGATAGCCTTTGCGCGGTTCCAGATTCAAAGCCTTGAGCACTTCCAGATTCTCGATACGGATGACCTTGTGATGCTTGGCCTCGTTCGGCCGAGCGACCAGGTCCATCAACCAGCGAATCGCCGGCTCGGTACGGGTCTTGGTCTTGCCGTCTTCCTGGTATTCGAACTTGAACGTCTCGGTACCGGAGATGACTCGCAGCAGGTTGCGAGCATAAGTGTCGAGCGGCTTGACCCGGCCATCCGCGACGACGGGCAAGTGCCCCACCGCCGCATAGTCAAATTGCTTGTCGGGCGTCGTCGGAGTCTTCGTCTTGCTGAAGACCCACAACGCGAGGAACGCGACCGTGACGATGGGCACCCAGCGAGCCGCTCCTTCGACGGTGGTTTTCTGGACGACTTTGATCTCGCGAGCACGACGATCCAGGAACCGCAGCAGCGTCACCGAAAACTGAAACATCATCCCGACCGCCACGATCATGCACGCCACATACGGAATCATCCAGCCGCTGTTCGTGACGACTTGCAGCGTTGAGTACTCCTTGGCGTTCGCCTGCGTGTAGCCGCTTTGATAGAAAGTTTCGCCCGCGTACCGCAGCGGATTGTTCATCCAAACGTGATGCTCGAAGACCGATGGCGAGCCGTCCGCTTTCAGGTGCGAGTAATCCGTCACGCGAATGTCCGAGGAATAATTCCGGGCAGTGCTCGTGCCGACGTAATTCGTGCCATCCACGTCGATCAGTTCGACCGTGTACGGCTTGTAGTCACGGCGGAACCGCAACGAGAGGTTGTACCTCTTGCCATCCACTTCGACCGGCTCCTCCATCGAGAGCAGCGTGCTGACCAGATAGGTGCCAATCTCTTCGCCACTTCCGCGTTTCGCCAAGCGGACGATAGCACCCGGCAAGTCCACTTTGGCATCGGTATCGACGCCAGTCGAACCTCCTACAGGCACCAGCGCTTCCCTTTTTCCGATACCGTGCGTCGCCTCAATCTTGTGCTCGTCCGTCGGCGGCCGGATGCGGGCGTTGCCGTAATACTTCAGCACCTCGATATCGAATGGCAGCAGTTCGTTGGTGATCTTGCCCTTGCCGATGCTTTTCTTCAGTCGCGATCCGGGGACGACGACATGCGTTTCGGAATCTGTCCCGGAGGCTTCGACAAACGCCAGTTCGGACGACCGATGATCGCTGGCGAAGTTCGACGTCTGCCCTTCCTCCAAGGAAATCTGAGCCTCGACCGCCGTGAGACCGACGAGCAATTCGCTAAGCATCATCAGCCCGATGCCGCCGTGCAGCAACACGATGCCGGCTCGCTTCTTGAAGACCATCACGCAGCCGACCAGCATCACGAGGCCGGCAAACGTGGCTTTCAACAATTGCCACAAAATGCGCATCGACGAGTCGTCCAGCCGCGCGGCATCTCCCTTCACCCACAACGCAGCGACGACTAAGCCCAAAGCCACGCAGAGAATGTCCGCCGCCCAGAACTTCGTCTTGGCCGGGACATCACCCGGAGTGAATCGGGACAACTGGATGGCACCATACACCGATCCGCCCCACAGCACCGTCAGTCCCAATTTGAAAAACGTCCACAACGTCGTCCACTCGACCCAGCTCTTGCCTTGTAAGCCGTCCGCACTGGAGCCGCTCACCACGACCAGCCAGGTCGTCAGCATTCCCAACCCGATGACTCCCACTCCGGCCCACAACTCAGAACCCTTCGCTTGCGCTTTGAACCGAATGCCGTGAGCAGCCACCAGATTCAGAAACATCAGCGTGCCGATCAACCGGCCACCGGGAAACGGAACCACCATCCACGCCGGCAAGTCCGGCTGATGATCGAACAGGAAATTCGGAAAGAACGCCGGCGGGAAAAAGACTTGCAGGTCGATCCACGCGATCTGACAACGAAAATATTCATCGACGACCTGCCAAATGTCCTTATCAACCTGAGCCAACGTCCCCGCCATCACCAGCACAACAGCCAGCGCCAGCAACACGACCGTCAGCTTCAGCGAGGCCAACGGCCGCAACAGTTTTTCAACGGTCGGGCCAACGGAGATGTCCGATTCTGATCCAACACGTTCATTGAGGATGTCTGCTGTCGCCATGATCGTTCCCCTTTTGGAGTGCGGTGGCCAAAGCCACCGCTTTTCAAAACGTCCAGAAGCACCACTGACCTCACGAGGCCACGAATGAACCAAGCGAGCGGGGCGGCGTCAGCTCCCCGGTTTTGTCACGAACTCACCGGGGGGCTGACGCCGCCCCGCTCGCCAAATCCTTATTCGAACTTCACCGATTTCACGAACGCCTCGAAGTTCTCTTTCTCACGCTGCGCGAGTTCCGCATCTCCGGTCAGCTTGAAGAACCAAGCCATTTCGCCATCGCGCTGCACAATCAGTCCCAGAATGCAGCTTGGCTTTCCCGTCCGGGCATCTTTGCCGACGAAATCCACCAGCGTGCCGTCATGGCCGTTGATCGACAATGTCTTGGCGGTCTTCTTCATCTCTTGCGGCGACCAAGCCGCCAATCCAAGCTGACCGCGCCAACGATTGAGGTTCTCCAACAAGTCACCGCCGGCACGGCTGACCGTTGTTTGGATCAAACTCGGTCCCTCACTGACCGCGAATGCGGCGAGTGAAAATTGGTTTCCGGCGGCAGACTGCCAACCTTCCGGCACCTTCCATTGCGACAGCCCTTTCGGCGCGACGGCCATGGGGCCAGGGGCGGGGCGGACGGGGCTCTCCGGGGCGACAACGTCAAACTTCACCGATTGCACGAATGCCTCGAAGTTCTCTTTCTCGCGCTTCGCCAATTCAACATCGCCAGTCAGCTTGAAGAACCACGCTTCATCATCGCGCGGCACGATCGCCCCCAGGATGCAGCTTGGCTTGTTCGTTCTCGCATCGGTGCCGACGAACTCCACCAGCGTCCCTTCGTGACCATCGACCGTCAGTTTCTTGGCCTCTTTGGACATCTCCTCGGGAGACCATTCCTTCAATCCGACCTGGCCGCGCCAACGATTGAGGTTCTGCAACGAATCTCCGCCGGCGCGACTGACCGTTGTCTTGATCTCGCGTTCGCCATCCGTGACGGCAAACGCCGCCAGTGAGAATTGATTGCCAGCAGATGCCTTCCAACCCTGCGGCACCTTCCATTGCGGGACACCTTCCACCGCGGCCGTCGCAGGGCGATCGGGTGGCTGCGCGACCATTCGCTCCGGTTTCGCGGCGGCCAGGAAGTTGACCAAAGTGATTTGCTTGCCAGAGACCTCAAGCTGCTGGACCTCGGCATCTTTCGGCTGGTCTTCCGCCTTCAAGTCCGCGGCCGTCTTTTCTGGAATCCCAAGCTGTTCACACCACAGATTCACGATCATCAACGGCATCCCGTCGATCGGCCGATCCCCCGGCAGCGGCAGGCGAGTGATCGTCATTTCCAAATCATCGCCGCCCGTCTTCACCGCGAACGACTTGAACCGCATCCCTCGCGGATCGTCCTCTTTCTTCTCCGTCCAATCCTCTGGCAGAGTCCACTGCAGCGGCGAACCGGCGTCGTCCTCGAACTTCAACGACTGAATCAGGCTCAGAAATTTGGGCATCTGATCGGCGACTGTGTCCTTCGGCCCAGCTACCTTGAAGACCCAGACCGTCCGTCCCTGCGAGGCAATCGCCCCCAGCATCCGTTCGCTGACTCCCATCCCGTGCCCCGCCGGCCGCATCGGTGGCCCGGCTGTTTTCGCAGGCCGTTCAACGGTGGGCATCTTCTTGACGGTGTAGCGGCTGATCTCGTCCTGCTTTTGACAGCCGGACAAGACGCCCAGCGCGAGCAGAACCAACAGCCAAACCGGCGTGGCCGCAACGGGGAAACGAACAGACGAGGCGCGAGCGCGAAACCTCATGCCATAACCTTGCTGATTGTGAGGCGGGTCTAACGAGGCAGGACGCCGGCCATCGCCGACGCGGACTCAGGCGGAAAACGGGCCGCAGTGTAGTAGTCCGCCCGCCCAAAGCAGAAGCCAGAATTCCGCTAGCTTTCTGCGATCCGAGCAGCGGTCTTGTCATTTGCAGACAAGCGACCTGTGGATAGCACCGAGTCCCGCTCAGCTTGGGACACAATTCAGCGGCGGCTGATTTCCGATCTCCGGTCTTCGGGAGCATTCCGATGATTCTGTCTGGATCTGAACTTTGTGGTCGATGGATCGCCAGCTCGTTGATCTGCATCGCTGTTTGGCAGCTTGGTCTCGGCTCTCCAAGCCCTGCGGCCGAGGTCTCTGAGACGGCGAAAAAAGCCAAAGCGATTCTGGAACAGCGCTGTTATGCCTGCCACGGAGAAGCGGGTTCGGCCGACGGCGGAATCAATTTCGTGCTGGATCGCAGCCGGCTCGTCAAACGGAAGAAAGTCGTTCCGGGCAAGTCGGCCGAGTCGCCGCTGTTTCGGCAAGTCAAAACCGGCTCGATGCCCAAAGATGCCGAGCCGCTTTCCAAGGATGAGCTTGAGGTGTTGAAGACGTGGATTGATTCCGGAGCCGACGACTTCAATCCACCGCCGAAGAACGCCGTGAAAGTCACTCAAGAGACTCCACTGGAAGTGGGCACCAAGTTGAAGGTGAAATGGGGGCGTTCCAGGAACGACGCGACCGGGGTGTCACTCCCTGAGAACGGCGGAGTCGAAATCAAAGGGGAAGGCTGGAGCACGGCCGAAGTCGTCGCCCCCGAGTGTTTCGTCATCGACAAAGCCGTGCTGGCCAAGCTCGAAGCGAACGCGAAGAAGACCACGACATCAGACAACCCCACCAAGCCCGATGACAAACCAATTACGTCAACGGAAGACACGGGCAAGTTCAAACTGGTTCTGGCCGCACCTGGTGCCAAGAAGATTGCCGTGATCAAGCTCGTGATGGAAATCACAGGGCTCGATTTAAGCGACGCCAAAGAACTCGTCGACAGCACGCCGTTCGAGATCAAAGGCAATCTCTCCAAAGCCGACGCCAAGAAATGGCAAAAGAAGCTCAAAGACGCCGGTGCCTCCGCGGAAATCGAAGCGGCAAAAACGGATGCAGAAAAGGAAAAGTAAACGTCTTTGGCAAAGCCTGGATCAAAAGTCTTTACGCCAGATGTAAACGCAACCGAAGCAAAGCACGACAGCGAGAAAGCCGAGGTTGCTCCAGATCGGGGACCAGATATCGATCACCACGCGGTCCGTGCGCAGATCGGACTCTTCGCCCATCGGAGCCGTCTCCTGTTTAGTGAGGAGATACGACACGACGTTGTCGAGTTCGGCCGGCTTGGGGAGGATCAGGTACAGCGGGTCCACGGCATAGCGATAGACCATCTCCAGCGTTTCGCTCTCCGGTTCGAAACGGCGTTCGACGGTGAATGGGTCCAGTTTGTATTCCGTCACACGCTGGAAGCGGTCGGCGACGAACAGCCGGTTGTCGGCGGCCAGCGTGGCCGCGGAGATGTCCCGTTGCCCTGCGATACCGAATGACGCCGGCTTCTGTTGCTCAGCGTCGTACAGCCACAGTCGGCGATTATGTGACACGACAGCGAACCAGCGACCATCCGGCGACGCCACAGCGGCTCGAGGCGGATTGTCGCCGAACGGCTGAAATTCGCCGCGTGGGGCAAGCGTGTCGGCGTCGAGAATTCGGACGCGCCCGTCGTTCGACGCGACGACGACTGTTTTTCCCGCGCACGCCAGTGCGGCGGCTTCCGTGGAATCGAGATCCCGTTCGGCCGCGACCGTGTACTTGGAGGTCGCGCCGTTGGGATCGGCTTCGCGACTCAGGCACAACAATCGCTTCCGTTCGCGGATGATGAGCGAGCCATCGGCGACTCGCATCGCGGCGGCGAAGGGAGTCCCCCATTCCGACGATCCCTCTGGACTGACCGGAACGAACTTTTGGTCGATCATCTTTGGCGTCAGGTCCAAGCCGAAGAGTTTGAATGGCTTGGTTTCCTTGGCAGCGTCACCCTCGAACCGATACACGCCGCCGGCTCCGGCTACGAGGATTTCGCCACCGGGGCGGACGAACAATTCTGACGTCCGCGCGGGAGCTTCGACGCCGGTTCGGACACGCCAGTCTTCCCCGCGTAGGCCGACCTGCAGCCGACCGGCACCCGCGAATGGAGCGAATCGCGGCACGTCCGATTGCACGGCCAGCAACCGATCACCGGTCGCGTCGTAGACCGGTCCGATGCGCTGGTTGCCAAAGTTGAACGGACCCTGACGCTGCTGCTCGACCGGCTTGAAAATCTCCTCCCATGTCCGCTTCTCCGGTTCCCAGACAAGCGTCTGGCTCGATTTGTTCGCGACGAACAGCGATTCGCCCGCGGGCAGAATCGTTTCGAGTCGGCGCGGGTTAAGGAACAATGTCTCGATCACGTTGCGAGCCATTCCCAGTCCCGAGCATGCCATCCAAAACACAATGGTCAGCACGACGCTGATGATCGCGTTCTTCCAGATCAATCCCGCCACGGCCGACACGGCGTAGCAGATCGCAAACAAAAACAGGAACACGGGAATGCACAACAGCAGATTGGCATTCCACACCTGGAACCGCACCCCGGCGAGTACCCACAGTCCGACAATCAGGTAGCTGGCGTTGATCAGAATGAAGACGCACCCGCCGACGAACTTCGTGATGAACAGCAACATGCGCGACACTGGTTTCGACAGCAGCAGGTCGATGGCTCCCGGTTCAAACGTGTGCGGCACGATGGCCGCCGTGACGAGGATCGCGATGAACACTCCCAGCCGGCCGAGAATCAAACTGATGAACGCGGCCAGCACCTGCTGGATCGGCTTCTGAATGTCCTTGGCCGGGAATGGCAGCGCGTCGCCGATCTTCCACCCGAACCACGAGACATACAGCGCTAACCCCTCTGACTTGCGAATCAACTTCGGCAACGCGGCCTCGATCAGCAGCCGATTCAGCCGCCGGAGATCGGCGTCCGGGAGTGACGTGATGCCGCGCTCGATCAGCTTCTCGGCCTCGTTCGTCAGTCCCTCGTCCTGCCAAACATCCTTGTCATAGAAGTCACGTCGAGTGAGTAGCTTGTTGAGTTCGACTCGCAACCGGTTGGCGATCCGCACTTCCTGAAACGGATCGTTCGGCGAAGGCTTCGGCCGCGAAACGGCCTCCTCGCGGAAGTCCGCTGGGAACTGTTCCCACACCCGTTTCGCTGGCGAAGGTGACACAACTTTGCCAGCGGCAGCGAGATTGCCCAACAGCCCCGACGGATCGAGCAGATCCGCCCGTTGCAGCGTCGAGGCCGCTTCCTGCGTCAGCCCGAACGGCGCGAGCAACGCCAGCGTGAGCGTGATGAGCACCAACAGTACCCACAACGTGTACGACGCGAACGCTTCGCGAAACGAGTCTTTGAGAATGGCGAGGTAGGGACGCATGATGATGTTGTTGAACCTTATTAGCACGACGCGCAAGCGAGTGGTTCCGACCACAACCACTCACTCCGACCGCTCGCTTGCGCGTCGAGCTATCTTCTCATTGGATTCGCGAAGTTCTTGTGCTACCGCTCTGAAGTGGCTCCCTCATTCCGGCTCAAGCACAGTCAGTTCCGCGGCTTTCTCGTCCGGCTTGTCTTTGACCAACTGCATGAACGCTTCCTCCAACGTCAGCCGACGCCGCGAGACTTCTTGCAGACTGATGCCGGCAGCGCGCAGCGCATCGATGGTGGCATCGAGTTCCGGTTGCCCGCTGATCCGCACGGCGAGATCGAATCGACGCTCGCCCACCGCTTTCCAATTGGTAATCGCGCGGCCTTGCAGAGCATTCCGAATCACAGCGGGATCTCCTTCCACACGGAAGTCGGCCTCGCTGGTGGAACCGACCGTCAACTCCGACACGTTGCCGAGCTTTCGCAATTCGCCGTGGACGAGGATCGCGACACGGTCGCACACGAGTTCAATTTCTTGCAGCAGGTGACTATTCAGGAAGACCGTCTTGCCTTGCGCCTTGAGCCGTCGCAGCACTTCGCGAATTTCCGCGCGACCCACCGGATCAACTCCGTCGGTCGGTTCATCGAGCACCAACAAATCGGGATCGTGCAGCATGGCCTGAGCCAGTCCCAAGCGCTGCAGCATTCCCTTCGAATACTTCTTAACGCCCGACTTGCCCCATTCAGCGAGACCAACCGTGGCGAGCAGTCCTTCGCGGCGGCGACGCACTTCGCTGGCGGAAAGGCCGCTCAGTCCACCGTAGTATTCGAGAGCCGTATTCCCGGTCAGATGCCGCGGGAGTCGATGCCCCTCAGGCAGATAGCCGACTCGTCGGCGGGAAGCCCTGTCCCCCGCCACGCGATCGAGCAGCGAAGCATCTCCGCTCGTCTTCCGGACAATCCCCAGCAGCACCTTAATCAGTGTGGTCTTGCCCGCGCCGTTCGGACCGAGCAGTCCAAAAATCTCACCTCGCTGCACCTCGAACGAGACACCGCGCAGTGCCTCGACGCGTTTGCGCCCCAGCCATCCATCGCGGTAAGTCTTCCGCAAGTCGCGAACTTCAATCACGGGAGCATCGGGCATGGTGGGGGTGCGTCGGTCTCGAAATCGGTCTTCTTTTCACCCCAGGAGACCTCCGGGGCGAAGGGGTGCAAAGTACAACCGGCAGCTTATACCACACACGGGATCGAATGAGACATTCCGCCAGTGTGCCTGCCTCAGTGTTCCCCGCGTTTAAGCGATACGTCGTCATTGTCGTACAGAAGCACGGGAACCACGCCTACGAGTGAAATCGCATTTATGGCGAACAATGTTTGCGATAGCCAATTGTGCGAGTCTCGTCGGGCTACTCCAGTGCCGCCCCTAGCCAGTGGAAGGGCCAAATGCGCTGGCCGACGAAATCGAATTCGCTGTCGAGCGCGTAAATGGACGTGATGGCCAGGTCTTCGGCGAGGACTGTCATGGAATCATTCTCAGAGACACTACTGCTGGTGCGCGGCGCGAGCACATCGTTCCCCAGTCCACCATCTAGCGTGTCGAGGCCGAAGCCGCCGACGAGTGTGTCGTTCGCTTCCTGGCCCAGCAGCGAGTCGTTTCCTGCTCCGCCGCTGAGTTGATCGTTCCCTTTTCCACCCTTCAGCACGTCGTTGCCGAGTTGCCCGAACAACACGTCATCACCATCGCCACCGTCGAGGTTGTCGAGGCCACCTCCTCCGAGCAGCGTGTCGTTGCCGGCTGCGGCCAGCAGTCGATCGTTCCCTTCGCCTCCATCCAACAGATCGTCGCCTCGTCCGCCGTTGAGCGTGTCGTCTCCGTCGCCGCCGAGCAGCGTGACTTCCACTTGCGCAGCCGTCGCGTCCAACAGATCGTTCCCTGCGCCGCCGCTCAACGAGCACGCTGTTGAGCCGCTTGCGTTGTTGAACGTGTCGGCTCTCGTGCCGCCGACAAAGTTTTCAAACGAGTCCCATCTCAGGATGCGAGCGGTGGAGGTCGTGAAGTCTTTGTATTGCTTGCTGGTGAGGTCCCACGTTGCCACGACGTTTAACCCCGTGAGCGTGTCGCGTCCGGCGCCGCCGTGAACTGACTCGATCGCGCCGAATGTTCCGCCCATCACTTGTTCGCGGCCCAGGAAGCCGGCGGTGGTGCTGCTCGTCAACGTCAGCGAGCGATTCGAGGTGGTCGTTGAGAAATCGACCAGATCGATCCCCGCGCCGCCATCCAGCAAGCCGGTGAAGACCACGCCTTCCGAGATCAGGAACGAGTCGTCGCCGCCGCCGCCGGAGAGAGTCTCGAAGCCGTTGAAACTTACGCCGGTCACTCCCCGCATCGTCAGGCCGGTGGGAGTCAGATCGAAGATGTCCGCGAAGGTGCTGGCACCTTGCAGTTTGTCGCCCCCATCACCGCCAAGGATCGTTTCAAAACCCGAGACAGGGAGTCCGTTAATCGCAACCGTACCTCGCGCGCCGTCAGCCAGCACGGTGTCGTTGCCGGAACTGAGCGTCAGAGAATCGACAAACGCTCCGCCGCCGCCTGATAGAGACTCGAAGTTCGTGAAGAGCGTCTTCGTCCAGCCGCTCACCCCGAAGCCGGTCGTGGTCATCACGAACGATTCGGCGGCGGTGTCGCTCCCTTGCACGCGATCCGAGCCTGCGCCGCCGGAGATCGTTTCAAAGCCCAGGATCGTCAGCGCGTTCCATTTCACTCGGCCGGGAGACAGCAGTTGAAAGACATCGTTCCCCGACGTGCCGGTCAACGAATCGGCAGTGCCTGCACCGATCAGAGTTTCGATATCCGCGATCGCGGGCGGCGTGGCCGAGGCCATGACCATCGCACCGATGATGCGCAGAGTGTCTGTCTCTGTGCCACCGCTGAGCACATTGCCGGTCGGAGCGTCGTCCAACACATCGTCTCCCGCGCCACCCAGCAGTGAATCGTTGCCGTTGCCGCCGATCAGCCAATCGTTCCCCGCGCCGCCATCGAGGCGATCGGTCGAGCCGCCGCCGATCAGCTTGTCGTCCCCATCGCCGCCGGTCAGCGTGGTCGCTCCGCTGAACGCCGAAGCGTCGAACACATTCGCCAAATCGCCGCCGGTCAGCCACGCTTTCTCGATCCCCGCCAGTGTGTCTTCTAGCACTCCGGCGAACGACAGCGAGCTATTGGTCAACAGCATGTCCACGTCGCGGGAGGCGATCACGCAGTCAATCGCTTCGCCGCCGATCAGCGCATCGTTCCCCGCTCCTCCGATCAGCGTGTCGGCTCCGTCGGTGCCGTTGAGCGTGTCGTTGCCGTCGCCCCCTTCCAAAAGATCGCCGCCAGCGCCGCCAGTCAGTTGGTCCGCTCCCGATCCACCGCGCACCGTTGTGATCCCGACGATCGAGCCGACTCCAGTGCCCCCGGACGACAAGCTCACGCTGACCGCGCTGCTGAAGGCCGAATAATCCAGTCGATCGCGTCCACCTCCCCCTTCGATACGCGCGACCGAGCCAGTAGGCAACATTGTGAAAAGATCATCGCCGAGACCGCCGCGCACCGTCTCGATGTTCGCAAACGTCAGTCCCACGACCTCGCCGCCGTTCGTGGAGGAGATCGTCCACGCAGTTGAGATTTCCACGCTGCTCGGCACAATCAGCGAGTCGTTGCGGCCCCCCCCCGACAGAACCTCGAAGCTCAAAAACGTCGGTATCACGCCGCCGACTTTGATCCCCGTCGTGCCGATCGTGAATGACTCGTTGGTTGCGTTGTCTCCTTGCAGTCGATCGAAACCGCCGCCGCCAGTGATCGTCTCGAAGCCGAGCAGCGTCACGCCATACGCGGTCACTTTGCCATTCGAACTGACACCGAACAGATCCTCCTGGTCCTGCCCCGTCACCGTGTCGATGCCAAGGCCTCCTTGCAGCGTCTCGAAACCTTGGAAGACCTGCTCCGGAGAAGTACCGATGCGAATACCCTCCGCCGTCACCGTGAAGAGTTCCGATCCGCTCGTCCCCGCCAGCACGTCCGACGAACCCGCGCCCTGAATCACTTCGACGCTGATAAACGTCAGCCCCGAACCCGACGCACTCAGCGTCCACGTTCCGAAGAAGCTGACCGCATCGATGCCCTGCCCGCCATCGAGCAAATTGCTTCCGGCCGTATCGTCGAACGAATCATTCCCCACGCCTCCCGACAACGTGTCGTTGCCGAGTCCCCCGGCCAGGCGATCGTCCCCCGCGCCCCCATCGAGAATGTCTGCTCCCGTTCCGCCGATCAGCGTGTCGTGACCATCACCGCCGCGCAGCGTCATCGCCGAGGTCGCGTCCGACACATCGAGCGAATCGTCTCCCGCGCCGCCGTTCAGGCTCGTGACCGATGCGCCCCGCAGGTTGAAGAATGTGTCGTTGCCATTGCCCCCCAGCAGTGATTCAAACGAGTCCCACAACAGCAGCCGATGGCTCGCCCTGTCCGTGAGTTGCTTGTCAGCCACATTCCACGACATCGCGATGTCCGCGCCGATCAACGTATCGTTGCGCGAACTCCCTAGAAGCGACTCGATCCCACGGAAGCCGCCAGAGACAGACGCTTCGCCACCCCCAAAGCCCGCCGAATTGCTGCCCGTCAACGTCACCACCCGGCTGCTCGACGAGGCTGACCAGTCGATCCGATCGGTCCCCTGGCCGCCATCAATCACACCCCCAAACAAGGCGCCGTCCCCGAACACAAACGTATCATCGCTGTTGCCACCGCCGAGCGATTCGAACCCCGTGAATTGAATCGGCGGGATTAAAAGACTTCCTTGTGCCGAACCGCTCGTCGTACCGGTGATCCGCCACGTCGTCGCGCCGTTTTGAAAACGCAGCGTGTCGAACTCCGTCGGATCGTCGTTCACTCCACCATCAAGCTGCCGAGTCAGTCCCGCGTCGGCCACTAGGAACAGCACGGTGTCGGCGAATCGCGAACCTCGAAACTGCTCAATCTCCGCGTTCAATGTCAGCCGATGATTTGCTCGCAACGTTTGCTGAGTCGAGCGCGTCAGGTCGATGCTCACGCCCCCATCCGCCGGTGAGTAATCGAGCCGATCGCTGCCCCCTCCGACGGCTTCCACGACGACGTCCGTGCCGCTGGCTCGCAGGCGATAGACATCGCTGCCGTTCCCGCCAGCCAGCCGATCATTCCCCGCCGCATCACCCAGCGTGTCGCGTCCGTCGCCGCCGATCAGCGTCACCGAACCAGAGAACCCATTCGCATCGAGCACGTTGTCCCCTGCCCCGCCGGTCAACTGCGCGAGTTCGATGAATCGCAACGCCGCCGTGCCGATGCCGCTGAGCAACTCTGAGTCGGTCAAATGGAAATCGACATCTTCGATCCCTATCAGCAGGTCTGTGCCAGCACCGCCATTGATCGAATCGTCTCCGAAGCTGATCAGAATCGTATCGTCATCCGCTTCGCCAAAGATCGAATCGTTCCCGTTGCCGCCCTCCAAGGAATCGTTCCCGACTCCGCCGCGCAGAACGTCGTCACCCAGATCACCCAGCAGCACGTCGTTCGCATCTAACCCATGCAACGAGTCATCGCCAGCACCGCCGTTGAGCAGGTTGACCAACTCGTCACCGACCAACGTATCGTTGCCGACTCCGCCGCTGACATTCTCAAACTGTGCGACCTGTCCGACAGACTCAGAGAACGTCGCCAGTCCATCGCGAAGTGACACCGACACGTCCGACGTGAACGCTCCGAAGTTCAGCCGATCGATCCCCGAGCCGCCGCTGAGCGTGCCAGTCCAGCTAGCCGTTGGCGAGATGTGGAAGACGTCGCTTACCTCACTGCCGGTCAGGGATTCGATCCGCATGAAGCGGATCAACCCGGTCGAGGCACCGCGCACCTGCCCCGTCCCCTCTCCAGTCACGAACCAATCCCACTCGCCGAAGTTGGCCCCGTTCAACAGCGTCAACTGATCCGCGCTGGACTGCGTGCCGTCGAATTCCAACACGCCGCCCTTTGGTACTGGCGTCCCGGCAGAGAAGTCGAGGCTCAATTGCAGTGACTGTCCCGCATCGGCGCGGACGACCAACGTGTCGAACGCCGAGACGGTCGTTTGCGTGCCGGCCAACGGAGTCGTCGCCTCCGCACTGGCGAACAGCGCGACCGAGTTCGCTTCGGTGCGACGCAGCACCACGCTGCCGCTGGCGTGCATCTCAACGCGCTGCCCCGGTTGGATGTCATAGGTACTGATGACTTGTTGGTACTCGCCCCAAGTGCTGTGAAACAGAACCTGCGTGCCGTCCGATGAAGCGTTGACGATGGGCTGCGCAATGTAGCTGTCGCCGAACTGCGATCGATGTCTCGCCAGCACGACCGCTCCGTCCGGGCCGTTCGGTTGTTCGAGGTTGATCGCAACGATCGCCCCTTGATAGGCCGGAGACGACGCGGTGAAGGGACTCGTGCCGCTGTAGTACGACGCGAAGACGTACCCAGGATTCTGTGTGTTCGTCGCGGTGATGTCGCCGATCGTTTCGCGGCCCGGCAGGATGTTCTCGAAGACTGGGTTCGTCAGCGACGCGAACTTGTTGGTCTCCGGATCGAACCGCACGACCTGCCCGATCACGTTGCTCCCCGCGAGGTATTCAATGTTCGGACTGACGAGCGAGTCTTTGCTCCACTTGCCGGGCTGTCCGACGACATACACTTGGCCGCTGGCCCCTTCTGCGAAGACTGGATGATGCCACCGCATCGGGAAGAAGCCGTTTAAGCGCACGTCGTCGCGCCGCAGCACGGGGATGTCCTCCGTGGGTCTCGGCGTCACCGGCATGATGTGCGGAGTAATCGAACCGCTTGCCAAATTCACATCCAGCAACCGAAACGCCGCCCCCTCATCGCTGAGATAGCTGACCATGATGGCACTGCCATCCGGCGCGACGTAGAAGTCGTCCACATTCTCCGGCGCACTGCCATACGGAAAGCCCGGCGTGCCTGCGGGAGCGGTCAGCGTGAAGCTGGCGACGACCGGATCAACCCAGCGATCGGCATTCTCCGGCGTGTTCGACAACGGCGCGGCATCCAGATCGACGACATACGCATTGAGCACCGACCGATCGAATTCATTCGGATTGCTCGCGCTCCGCGGGTTGCCCAGCAGCACCGTGTAGATGTGCCCGTTCTCCGCATTGAAGAAGAGCGACGTCTTCGACGTGAAGATCAGACCGCCCACTTGCCACGGATCAAAGGACGTGAAGACCAGCGTCTGATCGGCGTGTTGATAGACCTGCTGAATGCCGCTGGGATCATTCACGCCATCGGCGGCCGTCAGATAGCGATACTTCCTTACGCCGGATGACTCGCCATCTGGACCAACTCCAGAAACGAATCCGTATTCGACATGCGACTCAGCGGGATTCAGGCTCCAGCGCCAATTGCGGCTGGGGATCGTCGCCGTTACCGGAGTGATTTCCGACGACGGATCGGCAATCTGATTCACATCGAGCAACAGATTCCAATTCGTCTGCCCCGCTTCGTTCGGTCCGCCCAGCGGCGAAACAAAGTTGACCAGATGAATCAGATCGCTCGTCGCGTTGAAGCTCGGCGTCGTGACGTACGGCGAGCGAACCAGCCCGCCCCACAGATGCGGCTCGTCGGCGACGTCTCCCAAACGACTCGCCGTCAGCACCTCAGTCCCCGGATCGCCTCCCAATCGAGTGATCGTTCCGCGAATCGCGGCGAACGATTCGCCAAACGTCGGAGACGTCATACTGAGATCAGGCGGGACCGATTGTCGCCGCTCATCCGGCACCAGTTGCACCGCCTTGTAGCGATTGTCGTTCGAGGAGAGATCAGTGAGCACATCGTCTCCACCCAATAGCGGATCGCCCGCCGTGTCTGAGAACGACAGCAACTCATCCGACACGAAGAACCAATCCTCCCCGCTGCCGCCGGTCAGCGTGTTGGAAACGAAATCCTCGAACACCGTCTGCCCGACATCGTCTTTCACCGGAGTGGTCCACAGCGCTGTCGTCCTCAGTGGCGACTGCGCCCCCGCCTGCACGGTCAGCACCGAGTTCGCCTCATGCGTCGTGCGCCGCCCCAACGTGCAATCGACGATCAGAATCTCGGTGTCCGGATCGGTGGTCTCGACACGCGAGACGATACGCACGACTTCGTCGTCGATCCGTGCGAGGAAGTTCGTACCCGATGGCATCTCGCCAACATAATTCGCGGGATCGAACGCCGCCGCCAATGATGTTGGGACGACGAACCGCGTCGAGGTCGCGGTAATAGGTTTCGCCCTCAGCGAATTCGCCGACAACGGATCAACTCGCCCATCGCCGTTGTCATCGACTCCCAAAACGACCACTCGCGACGGTGCGATTCTCTGCCTTCGCAGTTCGCCGTTCTCGGCAGACGCCAGCCAGAGATCACGCACATTGTTCGCACCGTTGATCAGACTCACATCGAATTCGAGCGTTGCGCCGAGCAGCAAATCGTTGCCACTGCCACCATCAAGGCTGTCGCGCCCAAAGCCGCCGACCAGCACATCGGCTCCCGCGTCGCCGATCAATGTGTCGTTCCCCAACCCGCCGATCAGCAAGTCGTCGCCGTCCCCTCCATCGAGATAGTCTGCTCCGATTCCGCCGAGAACCGAATCATCGCCGCCACCTCCGATGACGACATCGTCGCCCGCGAAAATGGTGACACCGTCATCTCCCGAGCCCAAATCGATCCATTCGTGGAACGTGCTTCCCGCCACGCGATCGTCGCCACCAAACGTGGACACGATCATGCCGAAATAGCTCGGCACAGTCAGCGATTTCGCCTCGTCGAGATTCGCCGGGGCCGGCCACTGATCGCCGACCGCCGACGCTTGCTGCAATCCAAAACCGCTGGTTACGCCAGTCAGGTCGATGACGTTTGCCTGTTCGTCCCCCACGACGACGACTCGTCCCACCAACGCCGCCGGCAGATTAAACAGCATGGCCTGAGTATTCGCTTGCTGAACGCTCGCCAGCGAACCGTTGATCGTGACCCGCACAGCGTCGAACGAGATTCCCCCGGAGGAGTTCACCGACTGACGGCTGATCGTCAGGGTGGACGCAGAGGGCTCGGCGAGTTCAATCACCAGCACGCCGGGCGTTTGTAGGTCGCCAGTGAACGACACCGCGCTGGGCAAGACTCGCGACTCCAGCAGGTCCGCCGCGAGCGATCGGGGTCCACCGCACGGCTTCTGCCGACGATGACGGTTCGCGCGAACACGCCGAGGAATCGCACGAAGCCAATCAAACAATCGCATGGAACACTCCGCGCACAACGTTTCCGAAACCGGTGACTTCTTGATCGTGCGCGCGCGGCGAGCCTTCGCAAGCTGTCAACCGCCTCCGCACCGAGTTTCCCTGAAAGGCGAGGCCGGTTATGTCGGCATCCGCAAGGAAGGTGTCATCGCTGTGGGACGCGCCGTAATTTCGACGCTTGCAATCGCTCCACTCGGTGAGGCCATCATGTCAAACTTCCGGCCGTAGCAATGCTGCCGGCCGCGCTAATCACTTCGATTCGCGCGGTTAATCCGGCGACCAGACCACTGCCAAACCGAGGACGATCAATGCCTGCCTCTCGAATCATTCTGGGATCGCGCTCTCCGCGCCGCCGCGAGTTGCTGGCGTTGCTGGTCCCACCTGAGCAGATCGACGTTCGGCCGCCACTCGTTTTGGACGAGTTGGGATTTGACGGCCTTGCCTCGTGGCTGGAGATCGCTCAGAGGTTGCAACGAATCGCCCGCGAGAAGAACGACGACGTACTCACTCAGCGAAGTGACGAAGGCGGGCTCGTGCTGACGGCCGATACGGTCATCGTCGCCAGCGATGCCGACGCGCGATTGCAGGTGCTCGGTCAACCGCCGGCCGATGAATTCTGGCGTGACGCTGTGCGTGGTTGGTTCCAAGACTTGTACGCCGGACGCAGCCACATCGCGGCAACAGCGGTCTGCTTAACCGACCGGCCGACGGGCCGACGACTCGAGCGCATCGTGCAATCGCACGTCTGGGTCCGCGACGATGTCGAGCCGCTGCTGGACTGGTATCTCTCGACTGGTGAATCGCGTGGCAAAGCGGGAGGCTACGCTCTGCAAGGTCTTGCAAGCGTGTTTGTGACGCGAGTCGAAGGGAGCATCACCAACGTTGTCGGCTTGCCGTTGGAAGTGCTCGTCGAAATGCTGCCACAACTCGGATGGGCGCTGAGGTAGGCCAGCCTTTCCAGGCTGACCCGTTCCGCCAAAACGCCCACCGACTCGCACGGGTTAGGCTGGAAAGCCTGACCTACCTGACGCGGTGTCCCATCGAAAGCGGCTTCGCTACCATCCCACCCCTCGCGCGAGCCTGTTTCTCGCGCTGGATTTTGGCCGAACTAGAAACGTCTGACGCGATGCCTGATCCCGATCCTTCCGTGCCTCCGCCGAGCCCTGAATCCGATCCGAAGCCCCGGCCGCCTCGACGAGAACGCGACGACGATGACGCGCCCCGTCCGTCGTTGTGGGGACCGGCCATTTTGATCGGCTTGTTTCTCTCGATCATGCTTGCGATGAACTGGCGGAATCTGATTGGCTCAGGCAACGAAGTCGATTTCTCGCTCTTCTGGAAGCACCTGGAATCGAACAACGTTGCTGAAGTCACGCTGACCGGCAGCCATGTCACCGGCAAATGGAAAGTCGTTCCGGAAGGAACCGATTCTGGCGGCAAGAAATTCGCCGACTCTTTCAGCACGCACATCCCCGTACCGATGCTGGAAGACCCGGAACTGCGCAATCGGTTGCGAAAGGTTCCCAAGTTCAAAGCGGACGATGCGACACCGCAGTTGTTCAGCCAGTTCCTGTTTGGCTCATTATTTCTGATGGCCATGCTGCTGGTTGTCTTCTTCATCATGCGGCGCTCGATGGACCCCAGCGGCACATCGTTCATCGGCAGCTTCGGCAAAGCGGGTGCGAAACGCTTCAAGCTCTCGGACCATCACACGACGTTCGCCGATGTGGCCGCGATGGAATCGGCCAAGGGCGAACTGATGGAGATCGTCGAGTTCCTCAAGACACCGGAGAAGTTTCACAAGCTCGGCGCGCAGATTCCCAAAGGGGTGCTGCTGATGGGCTCGCCCGGCACTGGCAAGACGCTGCTGGCACGCGCGACCGCGGGCGAGGCGGGGGTGCCGTTCTTCACGATCAACGGCTCCGAGTTCATTCAGATGTTCGTCGGCGTTGGTGCGAGCCGCGTGCGCGATCTGTTCCAGCAAGCTCGCGAGAATTCTCCGTGCATCATCTTCGTGGACGAGATCGACGCCGTCGGTCGCGTGCGCGGTGCGGGACTCGGCGGCGGACCCGATGAACGCGAGCAGACGCTCCACCAAATCCTCAGCGAGATGGACGGCTTCTCTCCCACCGAAGCGGTCATCGTCATGGCCGCGACGAATCGGCCTGATGTGCTTGACCCCGCCCTGCTCCGTCCCGGCCGCTTTGATCGGCATGTCACCATCGACCGACCGACCAAAGAGGGACGTCAGCAGATTCTGAAAGTCCATGTCCGCAAAGTGCCGCTGGCCGATGACGTCGATCTGGCGGAAGTCGCCGCTTCGACCATCGGCTTCACCGGCGCGGAACTGAAGAACCTCGTCAACGAAGCCGCGCTCAACGCCGTGCGTGCCGAGCGTGCCGCCGTCGTTCGCGATGATTTTGAAATCGCCCGCGACCGCGTGCTGATGGGTGCCAAACGCGAGGAAATCCTCACCGAGCACGAGAAAGCGATGACCGCGTATCACGAAGCGGGACACGCGCTGCTCGCCTGGTTCCTGCCCGATGTCGATCCGGTCCACAAGGTCACGATCATACCGCGCGGCCGAGCACTCGGCGTCACGCAACTGCTGCCCGAAGAGGACCGCTATCACTACGGGGAGAAGCGGATGCACTCGCAAATAGCGATGATGCTCGGCGGCCGAGCGGCCGAGAAGCTGGTCTTCGACGAATACTCCGCCGGAGCCGAAGACGATCTGAAGCGTGCGACCTCACTGGCTCGCCGCATGGTCAGCCACTGGGGCATGAGCGAGAAGATCGGCCCTGTCGCCTTTCGTCAGGGGGAAGATCATCCCTTCCTCGGCAAAGAGCTGCACGAAGCTCGCGAATTCAGCGAAGAGACCGCCCACACCATCGACCAGGAAGTCCAACGCTTCCTCAACGCGGCCGCCGACCGAGCGTCGAAACTCCTGGCCGAACACCGCCCGCAACTCGATGCCGTCTCGAACGCGCTGCTCCAAAAAGAAAGCATCGACCACAGCGACATCGTCGAACTGCTCGGCCCCCCCATCCCTCGCACCAACAGCGATGCGAAGAAGCCGTAGAGCGAAACAGGCGAGCGGGGCGGCGTCAGCCCCCCCGGTTCAACCGCTAAAGCACCAACTGAGGAAAACGCTCGCATGGACTGGGAAGTCTTGTTGTAATGGCCCCAACGATCCACGAGACAACTCACACCTGCAACTCGTGCGTCGGACATGGAGCCGTTCGTCATGAAGAATCCCTTTCCCGGCATGAATCCCTATCTGCAATTGAGGTGGGCTGACTTTCACACGAGCTTCACGGTCGCGATTCGCGACGCACTGAATCAAAACTTGCCGGGCGACTTGGAAGCGCGAGTGGAAGAAAGCATCACGGTCGATATCGAGGCTGAACGCCGCACCATTTACCCCGACGTCAGTGTCTTTCAGGAAGAGAGCGGCTCCTCAATCGCCACCGCGACCGTATCGTCCGTCTTGGTCACGGAGCCCATGGTCGTGGCGTTGCGCGATGACCCGCGCACCGAACGGCACATTGAAATCCTCGATCTGAAGTCCGGCGGCCGAGTTATCACGGCGATTGAATTGCTGAGTCCAGCCAACAAGACCAGCGAAGGTCGCGAGGCATATCACAAGAAGCAGGCGGAGTTCATTGCCGCTCGCGTGAACCTCGTGGAAATCGACTTCATCCGAGGTGGCCTGTTCGTCTTGGCCATGCCCGAACGAAAACTTCCGCGCCGTTGCCAAACTCCGTATCTCATCAACGTCCGCCGAGTGACTCGATTCGACGAGGCATTTCTCTATCCCATTTCGTTGCGTGACCCGCTTCCCAATATTCGCATTCCGTTGCGTCCCACTGACAGCGACGTCGTCCTGCAACTGCAACCTTTGTTGGACGAGTGCTACGATCGTGGCCGATATCGAATGAATTACCAACAGCCTCCCGATCCTCCATTGCCGGCCGAGGATGATGCTTGGGTCGATCAATTGTTGCGGGAACAGGGGTTGCGGCCGTAATGCGGAGCAGCGAGTCGAAGGGGATTCTGCGTCATGCTCACTCTCGCTTCCAAATCTTCTCAGCCGAGTTGTGATGGCTTCTCTCGCCGCGATTTCCTACAGGCTGGCGCGTTGACGCTCGGCGGATTGACGTTGCCGTGGCTGTTCGAGCAACAAGCCGCGTTGGCGGAAACAGTGGCCGGCGCGAGTAATTCAGGACGGCCGGGCTTTGTGCGTGACAAGTCGATTGTGCTGCTGTTTTTGTCTGGCGGAAGTTCGCATATCGAAACGTTCAATCCAAACATGGACGCGCCGGCTCCGTACAGCAGCATGACCGGCGAGGTGATGACGTCGTTGCCGGGAGTCTCGTTTGGCGGGACGTTTCCACAGCTTGCACGGCATGCACACGAGATGGCAGTGGTGCGGAGCTTTCAGCATCCGCTGACCGGGCATGTCGAGGCCATCGTACACATGCTGACCGGCGGGACGGATCCCGTTGGGAAGCGGAAGACTGGCTTCAGCATGGGTTCGGCCTGCTCGCGATTGGGGGGAGCGAATCATCCGCGCACAGGAATGCCGAGCTTCGCACTGCTCAACACGGACGAGGTCGATCCACAGTATCGCAATGAGCGCACTCGCGTGGAGAACGGTTCTGAACCGAACGCGCTCGGTGCAGCGTTCGGGCCGTTCAATCCCAGCGGCAAGAGCGAAGCCGTTCGTAATATGAGGATCAGTGTCCCGCGTGTTCGGCTCGACAACCGCCGCGAGTTGTTGGCGTCGCTCGATCAACTGAAGGCCGAGGCGGACGAGTTGCAAGTACTCGACAGTGCCGACCGATTCACGCAGCAGGCGTTCGATGTGATCTTGGGGAGCGCGGCTGAAGCGTTTGATCTGTCGAAAGAGAATCGGCGCTTGGTTGAGCGGTATGACACCAGTCACATTCAAGTCGGCAAGAAGTCGTTTCGATCGTCGCTGCTCGGACAGCACATGCTGACCGCGCGACGTTTGGTTGAGTCGGGTTGCCAATTCGTGACCGTGCATTCGGCCGGCTGGGACATGCACGCGGATGGCAACAATCCCGGCATGGTTGCCGGCATGGAGATGCTCGGCCGATCGGTGGATCAGGCGGTTTCGGTGTTTCTGGAAGACGTGGCCGCTCGCGGGCTGAGCGACAAGGTGTTGCTGATCATCACGGGGGACTTCGGCCGCACGCCGAAGATCAACAAGAATGGCGGTCGCGATCACTGGTCGAATCTCAGCACGCTGGCCTTCGCGGGGGGCGGATGGAAGATGGGCCAAGTCATTGGTCAAGCGGCGCGCAAGAATGATGTCCCGCTGTCCGAACCGATCATGACATCGCATCTACTCGGCACAGTCCTGCACACGCTGTTTGATGTCGCGGCACTCCGATTGGCTCGCGGAGTTCCACGCGAAGTGATGTCGCTGGTCGAGCAATCCGAACCAGTGCCGGGTTTGGCCGCCCATTAAGGATCAATCTGCCGGTCTCGAAGTTGTGTTGTCACCACCATAGGGACGAAGTGGCTCGTCAGGCTCAGCTTCGTAAACAACGGGAAAGCCGCCGCACAGGGCTTCCAAATCTGGAACGGGAACGTTGGTCGTCTTAGGCACCGACGCGAGCAAGGCCCAGTTTCCTATTGCGTCGCAAGTGATCCCCGTACGGCGTACCAACGGATGCATCAACGAATCACAAAACGCCAGCAATTCCGCAGGAGGGTCTGCTGATTTTGGCTCACCGGGAATATGCAGTTTTGGTGGACGCATTGGCGAGTCCCCTTACATCAATCAGGCCAAAAGTAGACCAGTCACTCCAACCGAAACCTTTGAGTCACAGACTGGCTCGTCGACTTTGCGGCTCCGCCGCCCGACAGGTCAAATGAAAAAACTGCCGTTGGATTCGCATCCAACGGCAGTTCCAGATTCTAACCCATCGATTAACTAAGCGGGAACGACATTGAACCGCGAGCAGACTGCCGTGAGATCGCACGCGGTCGTGGACGTTCCATTGCCGGCGAAGAGCAGCGCGACCGGACGACCGGACGTTTGCTCAAGGATCGCCGATCCCGAGTCGCCGGGAAGACTAAACGGCTGGCCGGTTTGCCCGGCAATCTGCACGCAGTTGTCGAAGACGGCGATCCGTGGAGCCTGCTGACTTCCATAATTCACCGTGACACCGTTGACTCGAATCGCCGTGATCGTCCCTTTTGTCACGGCCGTTGTGCGTCCCGACTTCGTGACTCGCATTGCCGGACGCGCCGCCAACAAAGTGGGATTGTAATTGGCAATTCCAAACATCGTTCTTGGCTGAACGAGATTGGCTTGCGTGATCGAGGCAATGGCGGCGTCCATGCGATTTCTGGGAGTGACGCCGCCCGAAGGGAATTGAATGGGCTCAATCTGGCTCAGTCGTGCGAAAACATTGTTGGGTGCTACGCCGAATGGCTGCATGATCTGTGTTCCAATGGGCAACGCATTCGTGTCGGCCAGGACGTGGTTGTTGCTCAGCGCAAACAACTGCCCGCCGACCACCGGACCACGGCGAACCAGACACCCCAATGTGCCAACAAATCCCGCCGCGAAGGGCAACGCCGTGAAGAATTTTTAAGCGGCGATGTTTTCATTCGTGAAGTTGGTGAGTTGCTTCTTTTCTTGCGGAGAGAGCTGGCTGAGTTTGGGATCTCCGAGAGGTTTTTTATCAGGGTTGGGGGGATGGTAGCG
>SXGS01683816.1_pt1 | contig 58302 bp, 59 predicted proteins | sample 3174681 | NCBI WGS metagenome assembly SXGS01 (sample SAMN11356861, study PRJNA531348) | freshwater metagenome | isolation source: freshwater sample F1-80 | place: China: Fuxian Lake, Yuxi | collected 2017-12-25
ACAGGACGTAAAAAACATTTCTTTTCTGTCTATCAAAAGATGGTTGTGCGTGGGCGTGAGTTCAACGATATTTATGACCTGGTTGGAATTCGTGTCTTGGTCGATGATGTCCGTGATTGCTATGCCGTCTTAGGTTCAATTCACGCTAGATGGAGCCCAGTGCCAGGGCGTTTCAAGGATTACATCGCAATGCCCAAGTTCAATCTCTATCAATCCCTACACACGACTGTGATAGGACCAGCGGGTAAGGCCTTTGAGATTCAAATTCGCACTCTTGATATGCATGCTCGTGCTGAGTTCGGTATCGCTGCACATTGGAAGTACAAAGCCGGTAGCGAGAGTAATCACTCATCTCCTGAGATGTTGTGGCTACGACAACTGCATGAGTGGCAAAAAGAAACTGAAGATCCCTCTGAGTTCCTTGAAGCCCTTCGCTTTGATTTAGGCACTCCGGAAGTCTTTGTCTTTACTCCCAAAGGCAGTGTTATTGCCCTACCTGGTGGGTCCACACCGGTGGATTTCGCATTTTCAGTGCACACTGATGTTGGAATCCGTTGCGCAGGTGCAAAGGTCAATGGGCGGTTGGTTCCCTTAGAGTCTCGATTAAATAATGGTGATGTAGTTGAAATCGTGACGAATAAGGGCGATCACGCAGGGCCAAGCAGGGATTGGCTCAACTTCGTCAAAAGTCCCAGGGCGCGCTCCAAGATCAAGTCTTGGTTCAGCAAGGAGCGCAGGGAAGAGGCAATCGATGCCGGTCGCGAGTCGATTGCACGGCAGATGCGCAAGGCAGGCCTGCCTCTTCAGAAAATTTTTGCAGGTCAATCACTTCTTGAATTGGCCCATGAGCTTCACTACTCAGATATAGATACCTTGTACTGCGCAGTCGGAGATGGGAACGTATCTGCGGCCTCGATCATAGATAAGTTGGTGCTCTCCTTTGGGGCAGATGATTCCCACCCTGAGCCCACAATGGACATTTTTCCCTCTCATGCACCTAGCACGCGGCGATCAAGTAATGCTATCGATGTTGAGGGGGCCGATGACGTCCTCGTAAAGTTAGCAAGATGCTGCACACCTGTTCCAGGCGATGAGATTATGGGCTTTATTACAAAAGGAAGTGGAGTCTCTATTCACCGCTTCGATTGTGTGAATGCTGGAGATCTCTTGGCCAATCAATCAGACCGGGTTGTGGGTGTGAAGTGGCGTCTGGGCGCAGGCTCTGTTTTCTTGGTTAATATTCAAGTTGAGGCTCTGGACCGGGCATCACTCCTGGCAGATGTCACTCGCACTCTTTCTGAGCAACATGTAAATATCCTAAGTGCCTCAGTGAGCACTTCGAAGGATCGCACTGCTTTCTCGCGATTCACCTTTGAAATGGCCGATGCAACACATTTGGACGCGGTGTTAGTGGCGGTGCGTGGTATCGAGGGAGTTTACGATGTGTATCGGACAACCAATAATTAGTTAACTAAACTCGGCCAGGCTCTTTTGGGCATCGGCTAGCCATATTTTTCGCGCCTCTGCAGACTCGGTAGATTCTTGTGCCTTTTTGGTATTTCCCAGTGCCCGTGATTTTTCCGCAATTTTTTCGTAGTTCTCAATCGATTCACTGAGCTGCTTAACAACCTCTTCTGCACGTGCCTTTGCAGCCGGGTCACTCTTTCTGTAGTGCAGGGCTTCTGCCTCTTTGACAAGTGATTCGACGGCATGCACACGTGCATCCAGAGAGGCACGTTTGTCGCGATGGGTCATTCCGATCTTGCTCCATGAGTTCAGATGCTCTCGTAGCATCTTTTTCGTCTCTTCAAGGTTTGAAATGGGCACAAGGGCCTCTATAAGAACGAGTAGCTCTTCACGTTTGATGAGGTTAGTTGCCATTGTTGAATCACGCTTTTCTAGATCGGCGTTTTTGGCTGCAAAGAATTGATCTTGGGCAGCCTTGAAGCGTGCCCACAGTTTTGCATCATCACTTGGCTTGCCGCGACCAGATGCCTTCCAGGCATCCATAAGTATCTTGAAGCGTTTTGCTGTAGGAACCCATTGTGTCGAGGTAGCCAAAAGCTCTGCCTCGATGACAATTGCTTTTTTGGCCTCTGATACGACGCTGTGTACCGCCTCAAGAGCTGCAAAATGAGTCCGTCTACGTTTATCAAATTTATTTCGAGATGATGAGAAGCGCTTCCACAGATTGGCATCACTTGCCTTATCTAGGCGAGGAGCAGATTTCCACTCATTAAGGAGAACCTTCAAACGATCCCCGGTTACCTTCCAGCTCTCAGATAAAGCCAATGACTCAGCCTCGGCAACTATCTTCTCCTTCTCGACTAAGATCTGCTCAAGACGTATTTTTTTCGCCTGGCTCTCAGCGGCCTTCTTGGCCTCATAGGCCTCTCTATGGCCTTCGATCAGTGGCTCAATCTGCTCAACCGATGCCGCTAAGGCCTCTAAATCACCAACGGCATTGAGCTCTCTTACCTGATCACGCAGTTTCTTCACTGCGACATAAGCATCAGAGGGGACTAGAGCACCACCTGTGATGCGCGCTGCTAGCAAGGCCACCTCGGCGGCGAGCATCTCAAATTTACGTACAAAGTAGTTAAGGGCCTCCTCCGAGCTCTTACCTGGATAGGAGCCAACGGGCTTTTCTCCCGCGGATGTGCGCACATAGACAGTGCCATCATCGCCTACTCGGCCAAATTCTGAGGGATCTCCGATCAGCGCACTTGCCGCTGATGCTTGAGGTAGTGGATGTAAATCGCTCATCGTAATAATCCTTTGCGCGCGGTGTTCGTGAGAACGTCGCTATGTATGTAGTGGACCGGTAAGGGAGGCGATAACCAGACGTGAATTGAGCCTTAGGGAGGGTCAAAGGTACCCTGTCCCAGCCTTGAAGCGTCAATCGCTGGAAGGTGCAGGGTCCATGAGAGGGGTGAGAGGATGCTGGTAGCCTCCTTTGCTGCCCCCATGTTTGCCACGAACTGTTGGGTTCTGGCCAGTGCCCCCGGCTCTGAGTGCATCGTTATCGACCCGGGGATGCCAGATGTGCAGGGTCAGCTCGCCGAGCTTCTTGATCAGTTCAGGCTCAAGCCAGTGGCAGTGATAGCAACTCATGGCCATCTTGACCACACATTTTCAATTACGCCTATCGCCGATGGTTATGGAATCCCTGCATATATCCATCACCAGGATCGAGCCGCACTTGTGCATCCGCAGAGATTTGTATCTGCAGAATTTGCTGCGACATTGGCAGGCATGGAGTTTGTTGAGCCGGCAGATGTAAGAGAATTACGCAATGGCCAAGAACTCGATCTTGTTGGACTTAGCTTCAAAGCTATCCACGCCCCAGGCCACACGGCTGGATCTTTGATGTTCGAAGTTTCGCAGGAGGTTCTCATAAGCGGTGATGTTCTCTTTGCCGGTTCAATTGGGCGCACAGATCAACCAACTGGCTCTGCCAAAGATATGCAAGAGACTCTTCGCAAAAAAGTATTACCGCTAGGTGATCATCTCAAGGTCTTGCCAGGACATGGTCCGCAGACCACGATTGCCCGAGAGCGAAAAAACAATCCATTTCTTACATCCATCAAAGCTGGCTACTAGTGGCACGAGCAAAGATTTCAGCCCCCAAAGGCGTGAGTGAGTATGTGCCACCTCGCTCGCGGCTCTTTGAGTTCGTGCGTGAATCCTTGATCGCTCCGGCTCGATTGGCTGGCTATGAGTTGATGGAGCTTCCTGTCTTTGAAGATACAGAGCTCTTCAAACGTGGAGTTGGAGAGTCAACTGATGTCGTCTCGAAGGAGATGTATACCTTCACAGATCGTGGAGATCGCTCAATTACTCTTCGCCCTGAGGGGACAGCCGGTGCCATGCGTGCGGTAATCGAGCATGCTTTGGATCGAGGGCCCTTGCCGGTCAAGCTGTGGTACTCAGGGGCGTTTTTTCGAGCAGAACGCCCACAGGCTGGACGCTATCGACAGTTCTATCAAGTCGGTATCGAGGCGATTGGTCTCGATGACCCAGCCATTGACGCCGAAGTCATCGCAGTAGCTGATGCAGGCTTCAAAGCGATAGGCCTGAAAAAGTATCGCCTGGAGATCACATCATTAGGAGATGCTCAATCGCGTGCAGCGCATAAGGTCGATTTGACCAAGTTCATCTCTACTCTTGATCTAGATGAGGCAACCTCACTACGTGCTTCGATGAACCCGCTTCGTCTCTTTGATGATAAGCGTGCTCAGATGAGAGTAGTGATGTCAAGGGCCCCTCTTTTGATGGATTATTTGAGTGATGCCTCGCGTAGACACTTTGAATCTGTAAAAACCTATCTCGATGCTCTTGGGGTGGCTTATGTTCTCAATCCCCGAATGGTCCGTGGTCTTGATTATTACACCGGCACAACTTTCGAATTTGTCCACGAGCTTCTTGGTTCTCAATCCGGGATTGGTGGGGGCGGACGCTATGACGGCTTGATGCATGAGCTCGGTGGTCAAGAGTTATCGGGAATAGGCTTCGGACTCGGTGTGGATCGCGCACTATTGGCGGCCGAAGCTGAGGGAGTTATCGCTTTGGATGGCTTTGCCTCTGACTTATACATTATTCCTTTGGGTGATGCGGCAATGCTACGCGCCATGGAGATTGCCATGGATTTGCGGAAGGCAGGCAAGAGTGTAGAGATCGCCTTTGGGGATCGAGCATTAAAAGGTGCAATGAAGGCTGCAGATAAGAGTGGTGTACGTTTCGTTGTAGTCATAGGTGATGATGAAATGCTCACCTCCTACGTTAAGCTCAAAAATATGAGCTCTGGTGTTACCTCATCGGTTAAGATTGCCTCTTTAGCCGATGCATTATAGAAAGTGATATCACACTCATTATGTTAAGAAACCATCAGGCAGGCTCTCTTCGCAAAGCCGATGTTGGCAAGACCGTCACCCTTGCCGGCTGGGTTTCGCGGCGTAGAGATCACGGTGGCGTCGCCTTCATAGATCTGCGTGATGCATCGGGTTCGGTTCAAGTTGTCATCCGTGATGAAGCGATGGCCGGAGTCCTTCGTGCTGAATGGTGCCTGGTGATTACGGGCGAGGTACTTGCACGCCCAGCTGGTAATGAGAACCTAGCCATCCCCACGGGTGAGGTCGAGATTATGGGCGATACGATCGTGGTTTTGAGCCAGTCTGCCGCCCTGCCATTCCCGATTGATAGCGGAGATGATTCGCAAATCAACGAAGAAGTCCGTTTGAAATACCGTTATCTGGATCTGCGCCGAGAGAAACCGGCGGCAAATCTGCGTCTTCGCTCAAAAGTGACATCTACTATCCGGCGAACGATGGAGTCGGAGTCTTTTCTGGAGATTGAAACACCATACCTCACCAGGTCTACTCCGGAGGGTGCCCGAGATTTTCTCGTCCCAGTGCGTCTGCAGCCTGGAAATTGGTATGCACTGCCTCAATCTCCTCAGCTCTTTAAGCAGTTATTGATGGTGGCTGGAATGGAAAGGTACTATCAAATCGCCCGCTGTTTCCGAGATGAGGATTTTAGAGCAGATAGGCAACCAGAGTTCACGCAATTAGATATCGAGATGTCCTTCATCGATCAAGAGGATATTTTGGCAGTTGCTGAGAAAATCATCTCAAAAATCTGGCAGGAAATTCTCGGATATGCAATCACTCTTCCTCTAGAACGCATGACATATGCCGATGCCATGTCACGCTATGGCTCTGACAAGCCGGATCGACGATTTGCTCATGAATTATCGGAGCAGACCTCATACTTTGCCGACACATCGTTCAGAGTTTTTCAGGCAGCCTATGTTGGCGCTGTCGTGATGCCAGGAGGAGCCTCCTCGCCACGGCGTGAATTAGATGCCTGGCAGGACTGGGCTAAAGCACGTGGCGCCAAAGGTCTGGCTTACATCCTAGTCAATGAAGATGGCACTCTAGGTGGCCCCGTTGCAAAGAATCTGAGTGAGAAGGAGTGTGCAGGAATCGCAGCAGCTACTGGAGCTGGCAGTGGTGATGCCATCTTCTTCGCAGCAGGAGAGCGGAGTGCATCCCAAAACCTATTAGGTGCCGTCCGCCTAGAAATTGGTAGACGCTGCGGCTTAATTGGCGATGATCTCTGGGAGTTCCTATGGGTGGTAGATGCACCGATGTTTGAGCCAACTGAAAATGGTGGTTGGAGCGCTGTCCACCATCCATTCACAGGACCAAAGCCGGAGTTCGCATCGAGTTTTGCCACTGATCCCGAGCACGCCTTGGCCTATGCATACGACATTGTTCTCAATGGAACGGAATTGGGTGGTGGTTCCATCCGAATCCATGATCAGAAGATGCAAAGGGATGTCTTTCGTGTCATTGGTTTGAGTGATGAGCAGGCGGCTTCGAAGTTTGGATTTCTGCTGGAGGCCTTTAATTATGGTCCGCCCCCACATGGTGGAATAGCACTTGGTCTTGATCGTATCTGTGCACTTTTAACTGGTTCAGAGTCAATTCGTGAGGTCATAGCCTTTCCGAAAACTGCAAGTGGCGCAGATCCACTCACGGGTGCGCCCACACCGATTACCACCTCTCAACGAAGAGAGAGCGGGATTGATGGTGCTCCCAAGAACGCCCCTCAGGTAGGCTAAGAACATGGGTCCAGGGGGCATTGCAACAATCATCGCCTCGTGTGCGCTCTTGATTATCGCCGTTGCCATAAGTTATGTCGTTATTCGCGTTGGTAGATTCGTAGATGAGGCGAAAATCTCTCTTAAGTGCCTTACCGATGAGACTGCGCCTTTGATCGAAGAGGTACACACGACGGTCAGCCTGGTCAACGGCCCGCTCAAAAGCATCAACCGCATCACCAAGAACGCCGAGGATCTCTCAGATAAAGTCAGCGAAGCCACACAATCTTTTATGGGTAAAAATGGTGCTGCAGTCAAGGTGGCCGGTGCTCTGTTATCGGCTGCGGCAGCAAAGAAGGCCCGTTCCAAGAAGAAGGCTGAGTGATTTTCACTCGTGGAATCTGCCGAGATACGTTCGCGCTGGTTGCGTTTCTTTGAATCCGATAATCGCCAAGGCATAACCCATACCGTCGTAGAATCCGCCTCACTGATCGCCGATGATCCAAATCTCCTTCTGGTTAACGCCGGAATGGTTCCATTCAAGCCCTATTTTTTAGGAGAGACCTCCCCACCTTTCAAACGCGCTACCTCGGTACAAAAATGTGTCCGAACGCTCGATATCGATGAAGTCGGTAAAACGACTCGTCATGCATCTTTTTTTCAGATGTGTGGCAATTTTTCATTTGGCGATTACTTCAAGGACAAGGCGATTGCCCTTGCCTGGGAGTTGCTTACTCGCCCCATAAGCGATGGTGGCTACGGTTTTCCCGAAGAGAGACTATGGGTAACAGTATTTCTAGATGATGATGAGGCAGCCGATATCTGGCACAAGCAGATTGGAGTGCCCAAAGAGCGCATCCAACGTATGGGTATGGCCGATAACTTCTGGTCAATGGGTGTGCCCGGCCCCTGTGGTCCCTGCTCAGAGATTTACTTCGATCGTGGTCCCGAATATGGAAGAGAGGGTGGTCCGATCGCCGATGAGAACAGGTACTTGGAGGTTTGGAACTTAGTTTTCATGCAAAATGAACGTGGTGTGGGAGCTGGAAAAGATGGATTTGAGATCCTGGGAGAGCTACCAGCAAAAAGCATTGATACAGGACTTGGCTTGGAGCGCATGGCAGCACTCTTACAGGGTGTAGAGAATATCTACGAGATAGATACGACGATGCAGATCCTTGCAAAAGCTAGTGAACTTACTGGAATCATGTATGGAAAATCAGACAAGTCAGATATCTCCCTTCGTGTGATTGCCGATCATGCACGCACATCGGCCATGCTCATCGGCGATGGAGTGACTCCTGCAAATGAAGGTCGAGGCTATGTCTTGCGTCGCATGATGCGTCGTACGATCCGTAATATGCGCCTTCTGGGCTCGATGGATCCGGTTATGTCTGAACTGACTCGGGCTGCAATCGGGGCGATGGGTGCTCAGTATCCAGAGTTAAGTGCTGATAAGAGGCGCATTCTCTCGGTGAGCGTCTCGGAGGAGGAGAGTTTTCTACAGACTCTCAAGAGTGGCACGACGATTTTTGATACCGCCAGCACAATAGTCAAGAAGAGTAAAAGTAGGTTGCTGCCAGGGGCAGATGTATTCAAACTACATGATACTTATGGCTTCCCATTTGATCTGACGTTAGAGATGGCCCGGGAAGAGGGTTTAGAGGTCGATGAGCAGGGCTTTAGACGCCTCATGAAGGAGCAGAAGGATAGGGCAAAGGCAGATTCTCGAGCAAAAAAGAGTGGACATACAGATGTAAGTCAATACCGGGCTATTGCAGATGCCAAAGGAAAGAGCGAGTTTGTTGGGTACTTATCTCTCACCAGTGAATCTGTCATAACGGGAGTTCTTCTCGATGGAATCTCAACGAAGAGCGCTCAAACTGGTGATGATGTCGAAATTATTTTGGATCGAACACCATTCTATGCCGAGGGCGGCGGTCAATTAGCCGATGCAGGGATCATCAGACTAGCAAGTGGTTCAATCATTGAGATAGAGGATGTCCAAACGCCGATACCCGGTGTATTCGCTCATCGTGGCCGTGTTGTGAGCGGGGATGTGAGGATAGGTGAGCATGCAGCGGCTGAGATTGATAATGAGCGGAGAGTGGCAATCTCACGAGCACATACCGCAACCCATATGGTTCATAAGGCCTTTCGTGAGATTCTAGGCGAAACGGCTACTCAGGCCGGATCTGAAAACTCACCAGGCCGTTTCCGATTTGATTTTCCATCAACGGGTGCTGTTCCCGAGAGCGTCATCAATGAGGTTGAGGCTCGAGTCAATACTCTGCTTGTGGATAATCTTGAGGTCACCACCCAGACAATGTCACAGGATGGCGCAAAAAAAATTGGAGCGATGGCTATCTTTGGTGAGAAGTATGGGGATGAAGTTCGTGTGGTCAGTGTCGGTGATTGGGCACGTGAACTTTGCGGAGGAACTCACGTCTTACGCTCTGGTGAGTTGGGAGTCATCAAACTTCTCAACGAATCCTCTATCGGGGCTGGCGTACGCCGTGTTGAGGCACTAGTTGGTGTGGATGCCTATAAATTCCTTGCTCGCGAGCACATTCTTCTGAACTCCTTGACCTCAATAATCAAGGGTGCGCGGGTAGAAGAGTTGCCAATGCGTATCTCCGATTTGATTACGAAGATTCGTGAGATTGAAAAGGAGCTCGGTGTGGTGAGATCTAGAGCAGCCTTTGCAAAAGTTGATGAGATTGCCCAGTCAGCTGTTGAGATCAATGGCGTAACACTCATCTCGGCCGTTCTTAGTGATGGGATATCAGGCGATGATCTGAGAAAAATCGCCCTTGAACTACGGGCACGGGCTAAGAGTTGCGCCGTTGCCCTCATCAGCATCAATGATGGCAAGCCAGTATTAGTCGTGGGCGCAAGTGATGCAGCGCGTGCAGCGGGAGTGAAGGCCGGGGCACTTGTCAAAATTGGTTCTACCGTCCTCGGTGGTGGGGGTGGAGGAAAGGATGATTTCGCACAAGGTGGGGGTATCGATATCTCTCAACTTCATCAAGCTTTATCGGCAATTGCGACTGCGCTCAAAGGATAGTTGAGGCCATGCAACGCGGCCGCCGAATGGCTTTTGATTTCGGTGATGTAAGAATCGGGGTGGCTATCTCTGATTTAGATGCGATTCTAGCTTCCCCACTTACTACCCTTTCAACTTCCGATAAACAAATCGCTGATAAGATTTTGCGGCTTATCAGCGAATATGAACCAATCATTATCTATGTTGGAAAACCATTAAATATGGACTCAAGTCATGGAGCTGGCGCTGCGAAAGCACAGGCATTTTGTTCCCTTCTTGAGAGCCTAAGTGATGTTCCTGTTGCCATGATTGATGAGAGATTATCAAGTGTGACTGCGGCAAGAAATATGCGGGAGAGTGGAGTCAGGGCAAAGCAGGGAAAAGATAGAATTGATCAGGCTGCTGCAGTTGCTATTCTTGAGTTTGCATTAGAGATTGAAAGTAATCGTAAGTGAAGTATCGCTTCCTTCTTGCCCTCATAGCAGTAGGAGTTTTTTTTCTTGCTTTCCTTAGTTTACGAGGAGAGATCTCTACTGCCCCTGATTATCCAGATCGGGTATTTTCCAACTCTGATGTGCAGGTCATCATTGAGATACCATCTGGTGCATCTGGAGTCGAAATCGGTAGACTTCTTTTCAAGAGTGGAATAATCAAATCTTCTGATGCATTTTTTCGCCTAGCTGTTGGCGATGAGCGCTCACAGAAGATAGCACCAGGCTCACATCGACTTACCCGAAGTATCTCTGCCGAACAGGCCTTGAATCAACTCCTAGATGCACAGCGCATGCCATCACTTCTTAAGATTGTTGAGGGAGAGTGGAAGAGTGAGATCATCGAGTCACTCAGAGTTTACGGATTCAGCATTGGTGAGATCTCACAGGCGTTGAAATCACTTGTTTTGCCGAAGGATTTCACCAATCCTGAAGGGTTATTATTTCCGGCCCAATATAGCTTTGTGACGGGCACAAGCGCAGGGGTCATACTCCAATCAATGATTGATCGATTCGTCTCCGAACCATCTGGTCGGGCGATTTTGGAGACAAATGGTCCTTACTCCTCTAAAGAACTTTTAACGATTGCATCAATGGTCCAGGCCGAGGGTGATGAGAGCAACTTCGGTAAGGTTGCACGAGTCATTTTCAATCGCCTCATAATATCGATGCCACTTCAGATGGATTCAACTGTTCATTATATAAAAGGGGAGCGGGGCAATATATTTCTGAGCACTCAATCCACCCTCATTAAATCACCATACAATACGTATAAGAGATATGGGCTGCCACCTGGTCCTATCTCAAATCCGGGGGCAGAGGCTATGGCTGCAACATTGGACCCACCGCAGGGGGATTGGCTCTACTTTGTTACTGTTGCACCAGGTGATACCCGCTTTAGCGCATCTCACGAAGAGTTTCTGGTGTGGAAGGCGCTCTACGCCAAGAACCGAAAGGCAGGTGCTTTTAATTGATTAAGGCAGCTGTATTAGGATCCCCAATTGATCATTCACTGAGCCCTTTGTTACATACGATTGCATATTCTGAGTTGGGTCTTGAGAGCGACTATACGCGCATAGATGTAAAAAAAGGGGAGTTGGCCGCTTTCTTAAAGCAGTGTGATGAAAGTTGGACTGGATTCTCACTGACTATGCCTTTGAAGGAAGAAGTACTCGGCTGTTCAGAGGAGATCAGTGGGCTCTCAGAGCGAATTCGAAGTGCCAACACCCTCTTTCGAACCAGTAATGGATTTAGCGCGACATCGACCGACACATCTGGCTTCACGCATGCTCTGAGCGCACATGGAGCAGATGCTAGAGGCGAAGTTCTTATAATCGGTGCTGGTGCAACAGCACGTGCAGTTGCGGCGGCTTGCGATGGAATTGCTACTCGTATAACGATTATGAACCGCTCACCCTCTCGCATTGAAGCGATAGCTAACTGTGTCGAACTCTCCGAGTTACTCTTCATTCCATGGGATGAGTCCGAAGTCTTTGACACCGCAAATCTCATTATCTCTACGACACCACAAGGAGCCAGTGACAGGTTAATCCAGTTTTTTCCATCACGTGCCTCATCTCTTTTTTTTGATGTCCTATATAAGCCCTGGCCCACAAAGGCCTGTGCGGAGTGGGGCGCACGTGGTGGCCAAATTATTGATGGATTGGATCTGCTTATCCACCAGGGAATTGATCAGGTAGAGATATTTTCTGGATTGAGTTTTGATCGATTGAGCATGGCAGCATTGATGCGACTACATGGCATCAGAGCTTTGGACTCATCCACATAGGAGTAGTCGCAAGTTCACTGCCCCTTTAATATCGACACATGCTAGCCCTCGCACTGTTTGCTGTCCCAATACTCGTATCAGATTGGCGATACCGCCGGATACCCAATATTTATATCCTTATTATTCTCTATTGGGTACTTATGATGCGTGTGGTCTTTGGCACCAGATCTATAACAACCATTATTCTTGCTCTATCGGTTGCTCTTGCTGCAGTAGTAATAATGAGAATGGGTATGGGAGATGCCAAACTCTTTTCGATAATCGCTCTGGCCTTGAATCTACCGAGCACTTGGTCGCTATCCCTTCTCATACTCTGTATTTCTTTGTGCGCTATCGCACAGATAATTATTACCTGCGCCTGTACCCGAAGAGTCCCCAGCAGTATTCCCTTGGCTTTTGCGATAATTTTTGGAACTGCCCTCTATTTGGCTGCGGGAAGGCGCCTATCTCTGCAACAATACGCATATGCGTTGGTTAACAGCTGGTGAATCTCACGGTCAAGCCCTGAGTGCAATCATTGAAGGCATCCCAGCATCTATCGCCATCACAACTGCAGATATTGATTTTCACTTGGCACGACGGCGCCTGGGTGTCGGCAGAGGTGCGCGTCAGAGTTTTGAGGCCGATAAGGTCACAGTTCTCGGTGGCGTGCGCCTGGGGCTCACCCAAGGGGGGCCAATAGCGATCCAAATTGCAAACTCGGAGTGGCCCAAATGGGAAAAGGTCATGTCTGCAGATCCGGTAGCTACCGAAGAGATTGAGAACTTGGCTCGAAACGCCGCACTTACCCGTCCACGACCGGGACATGCGGACTTAGTCGGAATGCAAAAGTATAATTTTGACGATGCCAGGCCAATTTTGGAGCGTGCCAGTGCGCGAGAGACGGCCTCACGGGTTGCCCTAGGTGCAGTCGCCCGAGCTTTTCTAGAGCAAAGCGTTGGAATCACCATCTTGAGTCATGTCCTATCAATAGGTGCTGTGAGAGTGCCCTCAGGTACGAAGCTGCCACAAGCCGGGGATATGGCCGCTATTGATGAAGATCCCGTTCGCTGCGCAGATGCATCGACGAGTGCATTAATGATCACCGAGATCGAGAGCGCTCATTCGCAGGGCGATACTTTAGGTGGGGTTGTTGAGGTTCTTGCATTCAACATGCCCCCTGGACTTGGCTCGCACGCACATTGGGATCGGCGTTTAGATTCAAAATTAGCCGCGGCCGTTATGGGCATTCAAGCAATTAAGGGTGTGGAGTTAGGCGATGGTTTTGAAACGGCCACACGCCGCGGCTCGATTGCTCATGATGAGATCGAAAAATCAAGTGATGGAAGAATTGTGCGTCGTAGCGATCGAGCTGGCGGTACTGAGGGTGGAATGTCCAATGGAGAGATATTGCGGGTACGGGCCGCGATGAAACCTATCTCTACAGTCCCGAAGGCCCTAGATACCATTGACGTTGCTACGGGCCTTGCAGCAAAAGCGATCAACCAGCGATCTGATGTGTGTGCAGTGCCTGCGGCAGGGGTAGTGGCAGAGGCCATGGTCGCTCTGGTGCTAGCAGAGGCAGTTCTTGAGAAATTTGGTGGCGATAGCGTATCTGAGACGCGAAGAAATTTTCACAGTTATATGCAGAATCTAAACTTCAAGTAGGGGATAGATATGCCACAGGTGGTCATCATTGGCCCTCCCGGTAGCGGTAAATCAACTATCGGAAAGGCACTAGCAAAATCACTAGGTGTCGGATTCTTAGATTTGGACAATCAAGTCGAGAAAAAGCATGGCAAGAAGATATCTGAAATCTTCATCGATGAGGGCGAAGAGCGCTTTCGAGAGCTGGAGTTCGAGGCCCTTGAATCCGCCCTCCTTAATTGCGGAGTGATTCTCTCCCTCGGTGGAGGTGCACCGATAGCCAAGAGGGCACAAGAGCTTCTTAAAAGTTCGGGAGCACCAATAGTCTTTCTGGACGTCTCACTTGCTACAGCGGCGCCGAGGGTGGGTTTTAATCGAGATAGACCACTTCTCTTGGGTAATCCAAGGGCGCAATGGCAGGCACTTTATGACGTGCGTCGTCCCATTTATGAAGAGCTAGCGACCATAACGATCAAGGTCGACGGTATGAAAGTCGATGAGATTGTCAAAAAAATGCGAGAGAATGTGATGTATGAATAGCGTTAGTGTGAAAGCTGAGCATACTTATCAAGTTCTCATTGATTGTAATTGGCGAACACAGCTGATTGATTTGGCCATCGGTCGAACACGAATCGCGGTGATTCACAATGAGAGCATGTCGGATGTAGTCCGTATTGAGGAAGCGATTGAGGCGCAGATCTTTTATTTCATGGTGCCAGATGGTGAGGCGGCCAAGAGCCTTGAATCAATCAAGAAATTATGGGATTGGCTGGGTGCAGCTGGTTTCACCCGTTCAGATCTCATTGTGGGCGTCGGGGGAGGTGCAATCACCGATGTCGCAGGCTTTGCCGCCGCCTCTTGGCTGCGAGGAATCGATTGGATCGCCGTGCCAACAACTCTGGCCGGGATGGTTGATGCCGCGGTTGGGGGCAAAACTGGGATTAATAGTGAGTATGGTAAAAATCTCATAGGTGCGTTTTACTCCCCGACTTGCGTAATAATCGATCTTAGCTGGCTGTCCACACTTCCTGATCGAGATTTCAGTGCCGGGATGGCCGAGGTCATCAAATATGGATTCATCGCGCCGAGCCAAATCCTCATGTGGTTAGAGGCTAAATCACTGGCGCAACTGCGCGCAGATGAAGCTCTAACAGCTGCGCTGATAGAGGCCGCTGTTCGCATAAAAGCAGATGTTGTGAGTGAGGATTTCAAAGAGAGTTTTGTTCGTGAGATTCTCAATTATGGACATACCTTGGGTCATGCAATAGAGATTCATAGTCGATACTCACTTCGCCATGGAGAGGCGATCTCAATTGGCTTAGTCTTTGCAGCTGAGTTAGCCCAGATTAAGGGGCATCTATCGGCTCAGATCGTAGATCTGCACCGAGAAATGCTCTTATCAATGCAACTGCCCATCACATATCCGCGTACAGCCTGGTCTGAATTATTGCCTTTGCTCTACCTGGATAAAAAATCTCGAGGAAGATCCTTACGCTTTGTTGGTCTCTCACAAATTGGCGTGACGTTGCGGATGGAGGATGTAGGCGAGAGTGAGCTTATGAAGGCTTATGAGAGAATATGCTCATGAAAATCCTCGTCCTTAATGGGCCGAACCTAGCTCGATTGGATATCCGTGACTCCTCTATCTATGGAGATCTCGACTACACCGAATTGCGACAGCTCATCGAGTCCTCATGTAAGAGCCATGGCTTTGAGGCCGATATTCGTCAAAGTGATGATGAGGCGACGATTATTGGCTGGCTCCATGAGGCAGCTGATGAGAAGCTCCCAGTTATCTTTAACCCAGCTGCCTTTACGCACTACTCCTATGCGATCAGGGATGCTGCCGCGCTTTTGACTACACCTTTGATCGAAGTTCATCTTTCAAACACGATGTCACGCGAAGAGTTTCGTCATACTTCGGTCATCTCTGGAGTTGCAAAAGGCACAATCGCAGGCTTTGGTCCGCACTCATATGTGTTGGCGATAATCGCGCTCAAAGGCATCCTTGGCTAGGTGTACTGAGCACCAGTCATAGGCGGGTACCCTTAGGCTCTTGCTATCACAATCGATAGCCGATTTATTTGTGCAACGAGTGGAGTGTGACTGTGGCAACAACAGCTGATTTAAAGAATGGGATCACCCTGGATATCGAGGGCCAGCTGTGGAATGTAATCGAGTTCCAGCACGTCAAGCCGGGCAAAGGCCCCGCCTTCGTGCGTACAAAATTGAAGTCAGTCCTTACAGGCAAGGTGATTGATCGGACATTTAATTCAGGCGTGAAGATCGATATCGAGATATTAGAGAAACGAGATATGCAGTTCCTCTATAAAGAGGGTCAAGATTTCGTTTTTATGGACGCAAAGACCTTTGATCAGATGACCATCTCTATGGCAACTGTGGGCGAGATGGCCAACTACATGTTAGAAAATACCGATGCAGTGGTGGCCGTTCATGAGGGCAATCCGCTCTATATAGAGCTAGCAGCCTCTGTCCCCCTCAAGATCACATATACCGAGCCTGGCATCCAAGGTGATCGCTCATCGGGTGGGACCAAGCCTGCAACCGTTGAGACTGGGATTGAGATTCAGGTTCCTCTATTTATCAAGCAAGATGAGGTCATCATGGTTGATACTCGTGATGGCTCATACCAAGGCCGCGCAAACTAGTGTCGGCACGTAGTAAGGCACGAAAAGCCGCCTTAGATCTTCTTTATGAGGCAGATATCCGCTCTACTAACGCCTTAGACACGCTCAATCTTCGTGAGTCCAACCTTGATGAGCTGCGACCTATCCGCGAGTACACCCGCGAGCTCCTTGTCGGCATAGGTACACACTCTCGTAAAATCGATGAGCTGATCACAACCTATGCGCAGGGGTGGGATATGGATCGACTCCCTGCAGTTGATCGTAATATTTTGCGACTGGGTATTTATGAAATTCTATGGGCCGATTCAATACCCGATGCCGTTGCTATCGATGAAGCTCTTGGCCTTGCCAAGGAGCTATCCTCAGATGAGTCCTCTCATTTCATCCATGGTGTTTTAGGGCGGATCAGCTCGATTAAAGAGAGCCTGTCGATTTAGCCTCTATCAATAACCGGTTTTCACGCAGAATATGCGTGATCTCCTCAGTGCTCTTTCCTAGGGACATGGCTACATGGTTGAGGTCACTAGTGCGCATGGAGAGGATCTCACCATTCCAATCATTGCGAAGTGCAATCACCGAGCTGATGAAACTGATAATCATCTCTAAAGCCGGTTGCCCCTGAGTGATCTGGAGATCATCGGTGATAAGACCTTTAAGTGCCCGAAGATCGATAACGATTCGATGAGATACCCCTGCGGTCTGCACCGGGGCCTCTAAGAGGTAGGAGAGTGGAACGCCATAAAACTGGGCAATAGTGATCGCCTTTTTGACCGATAAGGCCCTATCGCCTCGTTCATAAGAGCCCAGCACCACCGCACGGATTGTGTGATCACTGGCCAACTCGACATCGCTGAGTGAGAGGCCCTGAGAGATTCTGATCGAGCGGATTCGTGCGCAAACACCCTGATGAGTTGTCATGGCGTGCAGAGTATGGGTTTTCACTTTGGGAGGCCGGAAGTTTTCCACAGATCGGCCATCGTGGTGCTAGACTCTGCCCCGCATCCTTTAACGACCCATCCTGAGAGATGGGGAAGGAGATTGTCATGAGCATAGCCCTGTCCGCACCGGATATCTCACGTGCCTTGAAGCGTATCTCTCATGAAATTCTTGAGGCAAATACTTCCAGTGATCAGATCGTACTTCTGGGAATCCCGACGCGAGGGGCTCATTTAGCGCTGCGAATCGCAGCAAATATGAGTTCACTTGCAGGCCATACAATCCCAGTCGGAATGCTAGATATCACAATGCACCGAGATGATCTTCGGATGCGCCCTCCCAGGCCAATAATGCCTACCTCAATACCTGACTCTGGAATCCAAGGGCGTGATCTTGTCTTGATCGATGATGTTCTCTTCTCTGGGCGCACTATCAGAGCCGGCCTTGATGCCCTGGGTGAGATCGGCCGGCCTCACACGGTCCAGTTAGCGGTTTTGATCGATCGTGGCCATCGAGAGCTCCCGATACGGGCCGATTTTGTCGGAAAAAACCTTCCCACATCGATTGCACAATCGGTGAAAGTTCATCTGAACGAGGTTGATGGTATCGATGAAGTTTTGATAGAGGAGAGTTGATGCGGCATCTACTCTCGATTTCGGATCTAACAAAAGTACAAGCGCTCTCAATTCTAGATACAGCCACCGAATTGGCCCGTGTCAGTGATGGAGCCGTAAAGAAGCTTCCTACCTTGCGTGGGCGGACAATCGTCAATCTTTTCGTAGAGGATTCAACACGAACCCGAATCTCATTTGAGGCTGCGGCCAAACGCTTGTCCGCCGATGTTATAAATTTCTCTGCTAAAGGCTCGAGTCTGAGTAAGGGTGAGTCCCTCAAAGATACCGCCCTTACCCTGCAAGCGATGGGGGCAGATGCGGTGGTTATCAGGCACGGTGCATCCGGGGCCCCCCAACGCTTGGCAGACTCAGATTGGATGCGTGGCAGTGTCATCAACGCTGGAGATGGAACACATGAGCATCCAAGTCAAGCCTTGCTTGATGCCTTTACGATAAGAAAACATTGCGTGAAAGGTGGAAATGATTTGGTTGGAGTCCGTGTGGCTATCGTCGGTGATATTTTGCACTCTCGTGTAGCGCGCTCGAATGTCTTGCTTCTCAATCTCTTGGGGGCGAGTGTGACTCTAGTGGCACCACCTACGCTATTACCGGTGGGAGTGGAGAGCTGGCCAGTAAAGATTTCCTACGACCTAGATAAGGTTATCGGAAGTGTAGATGTTGTTATGATGCTGCGTGTTCAACAAGAGCGAATGAATGATCTCTTTTTTCCAAATGCTCGTGAGTACTCGCGCTATTTCGGGCTCAACGCTGATCGACTCAGGCTTATGTCCCATAATTCAATCGTGATGCATCCTGGACCAATGAATCGTGGCCTAGAGATTGCAGCAGAGGTGGCCGATAGTGCTCGCTCAGTAATAGTCGAGCAGGTTGCAAATGGTGTGAGTGTGCGAATGGCGATTCTCTATGTTCTACTTGCTGGTGGCCCTCTAGAAGCAGGAGTCAAGTGATGTCTCCTCATCGCTATCTGATTAAGGGCGCGACAATGCCAGATGGTCGTATCTGTGACTTACTCATCGTTGCAGGTTTGATTCAAACAATTTCTGCGAAAATCGAGGATACTGATGCGATAGTGATCAAGGCAAATGGATCTGTAATCCTGCCTGGTCTAGTCGATCTACATACGCATTTGCGCCAACCAGGGCGTGAGGATGCAGAGACCGTTCTCTCTGGTTCGCGAGCCGGTGCAAAGGGCGGATTCACTGCTCTTTCGGCTATGGCAAATACTTCTCCCGTTGCCGATAATGCAGGAGTTGTCGAACAGGTCTTTCGATTGGGTCAGCAGGCCGGTCTTGTCGATGTTTTTCCCATTGGCGCTGTCACCCAAGGCTTGGAGGGAGTTGTCCTTGCTGAGATTGGTGCGATGGCAGACTCACTAGCGCGCGTGCGGGTCTTTAGTGACGATGGTAATTGTGTTTTTGATCCCTTAGTGATGAGACGTGGGCTTGAATATATCAAGAAGTTTGATGGAGTCATTGCACAGCATGCACAGGAGCCCCGATTGACAGTTGGCTCCCAGATGAATGAAGGAGAAGTCTCTGCAATTTTGGGACTAAAAGGCTGGCCGGCGATCGCAGAAGAAGCCATCATCGCTAGGGATGTACTACTGGTAGACCACGTGAAATCCCGTCTTCATATCTGCCATGTAACAACTGCTGGTGGAGTTGAGATCATCCGATGGGCAAAGGCTCGAGGTATCAATGTGACGGCTGAGGTGACCCCACATCATTTGCTTCTCACCGATGATTTTGCACGATCATATGACCCTGTTTTCAAGGTTAATCCACCACTGCGCACCGAGAAAGATGTTATGGCGCTTCGTGAAGGTTTATGTGATGGAACAATCGATATTGTCGCAACTGATCATGCTCCACACAGTAGCGAATCTAAAGAGTGTGAGTGGCATGAGGCCTCCTTCGGAATGTTGGCCTTGGAAACTGCTCTATCTATCGTTCAAAAAACGATGATTGACTCTCATCTGATGAATTGGACCCAGGTGGCCAATTGCCTATCGACTGCTCCTGCACGCATCGCAGGTTATGGCGATCACGGCCAACCACTGCAAGTTGGTAGCATCGCGAACATCACGATAGTCGATCCACATGCTTCCTGGAGTGTTGATAGGGACCTGAGCGCATCTAAAAGCCGCAACACCCCCTTTCACGGCTTTGAGCTTCCAGGGGTAGTCACCTATACGTTTTTTAAAGGCGTTCCGACTCTCTTTGCAGGTGCACTTGTTGAAAATGATGTCTCGTAATGAGTGGGGCTTACTTAGTCTTAGAAGACGGCCGAATCTTTGAAGGCAGATCCTGGGGTGCTACCGGTAAAGTTTTTGGTGAAGCGGTTTTTCAAACGGGGATGACGGGTTATCAAGAGACCCTGACTGATCCCTCCTACCATAAGCAAATAGTCATCATGACCGCCCCACATGTTGGAAATACCGGATTCAACACCGCTGATAACGAGTCGGGCAGGATTTGGGTCGCCGGCTTTGCCGTTCGTAATCCCTCCACTCGTGCATCAAATTGGAGATCTGAGAACTCATTAGAGGCTGAACTGATTTCTCAACAAATTGTAGGTATTCAACGTTTGGATACGCGAGCCCTAACGCGTCATCTTCGTGATCGAGGCGCCATGCGCACTGGAATCTTCTCAGGGTTAGATCTCTCACGTGAGGAAATGCTCGACGAAGTTCGTAAGGTTGAAACTATGAGTGGTGCTTTCTTAGTGAAAGATGTCTCCACCCCAATTACATACACCGTGGATGCAGTCGGTAATGCGCGATTTGTCGTTGCCGCACTCGACTTAGGGATCAAAGCTGCTACCCCTCGAGCATTATCCCAACGTGGTGTACAGGTCCATGTCATGCCATTTAACTCAACAATCGAAGAAATTTGTGCGCTCAATCCAGATGGTCTTTTTATCTCCAATGGCCCAGGTGATCCATCTGTGATGTCAGAGACGATAGAACTGGTGCGGCAGGTTCTCGAGCGCAAAATTCCTATCTTTGGTATCTGTTTTGGCCATCAGATATTGGCAAGAGCCTTAGGTTTGGAAACATATAAGCTTCCCTTCGGTCACCGGGGAATCAATCAACCTGTCATCGAGTGCAAGAGTGGGAAAGTTGAGGTCACATCCCACAACCACGGTTTCGCAGTCACCGCGCCAACCGAGTCCTATTTTTCAACTATTTATGGGAAAGGTGAAGTGACGCATCTGAGCTTAAATGATGGTGTAGTCGAGGGTCTACAACTTATGGACACTCCAGCATTTTCAGTCCAATACCATCCAGAGGCTGCAGCTGGTCCACATGATGCCGCTTACTTATTCGATCGATTCATCGATTTGATGAGCAAAAGGGTCTTTACCTAATGCCGCTAGATCCATTGATCAAATCCGTTCTGGTCATAGGAAGTGGTCCAATCGTAATTGGCCAGGCCTGTGAGTTCGATTATTCGGGAACTCAGGCCTGTCGAGTATTACGTGAAGAGGGCATCCGTGTTGTATTGGTCAACTCAAACCCCGCGACGATCATGACTGATCCACAGTTCGCTGATGCGACATATATCGAACCTATTACTGCAGAAGTAATCGAAAAGATCATCGCGCGAGAAAAACCCGATGCTGTTTTAGCAACGTTAGGTGGTCAGACCGCCCTGAATGCGGCTATAGAGCTATTTAATAATGGAACTCTTGTGAAATTCGGAGTTCGTCTGATTGGGGCAGATGTTGATGCAATTAACCGTGGTGAAAATCGTGCGCTCTTTCGAAAAGTTGTTGAAAAAGTCGGTGGTGAATCGGCCAGATCCCTCATCTGTCACACTATGGGTGAGGTCATGGATGCAGTCCAGAGCTTAGGTTATCCAGTTGTAGTGCGTCCTTCATTCACGATGGGTGGTCTGGGATCAGGCATAGCCTTTGATGAGTTACAACTTACCCAAATCGCAGGAACTGGACTCCGGCACAGTCCAACATCTGAGGTCTTACTTGAAGAATCGATAATTGGTTGGAAAGAGTACGAGCTTGAGGTAATGCGTGACTATAAAGACAACGTCGTTATCGTATGTAGTATCGAGAATGTCGATCCCATGGGCGTGCATACAGGTGACTCGATAACAATTGCACCTGCCATGACATTGACTGATGTTGAGTACCAGAGGCTGCGCAACTTATCTATCGATATTATCCGAGAGGTAGGGGTAGACACTGGAGGATGTAATATTCAATTCGCCGTAAATCCTGAGAATGGTCGAATCATAGTAATCGAGATGAATCCACGTGTTTCACGCTCGAGTGCACTCGCATCAAAGGCAACTGGCTTCCCAATCGCCAAGATTGCAACAAAGCTAGCCCTGGGATACAGTCTTGATGAGATCAGAAACGATATTACAAAACTCACCCCGGCTTCCTTTGAGCCCACTCTTGATTATGTCGTCGTGAAACTACCTCGATTTGCCTTCGAAAAATTCGCCGATGCCGATCCTCGATTGACTACAACGATGAAAAGTGTGGGGGAGGCGATGGCCATAGGAAGATCCTTTCCAGAGGCTCTCATGAAAGCGCTGCGATCCCTAGAACGCAAAGAGGCGATCTTTCACTTTGCCCCTGCCCGGGAGAACGAGCTCAATGAGGCTCTCAAATCCATGGTGACTCCTACGGAGTATCGCTTGCAGCAGGTGCAAAGGGCGCTGTGGCTGGGAGCAAGCATCGATGAGGTCTGTGCAGCCTGCAAGATCGACCCATGGTTCATACAGCAAATTGAGCTCATCAATAAGCAGGCAGAGCGTATTGCGATTCCAGGAGAGCTCAATCGTGAACTTTTAATAGAGGCAAAATCAATGGGATTCTCCGATGCCCAGATAGGAGCTTTACGAGCAGTTCCTGAGGAGGAAATCCGCAGGATTCGGCATCATCTCTTGATCCGGCCTGTTTATAAGACCGTTGATACATGTGCAGCCGAGTTCGAAGCTTTCACCCCTTACCACTATTCCAGCTATGAGCAGGAGAGTGAAGTAGCCACTCGTATCACTCCAGCGGTCATCATCCTAGGCAGTGGACCCAATCGCATCGGTCAAGGCATTGAATTTGATTATTCCTGTGTTCATGCATCCTTTGCACTACGTGAGGCCGGTTATGAAACGATTATGATCAACTGCAATCCTGAGACTGTCTCAACAGATTACGACACCAGTGATCGACTCTATTTCGAACCTCTCACATTAGAAGATGTTCTCGAAGTCATCCATGCAGAGACCCAAGCTGGACCACTTTTAGGGGTCATTACTCAATTGGGGGGGCAAACTCCGTTGGGACTTGCGGCAGGCCTCAAGACCAATGGAGTCAAGATTTTGGGAACTAGTCCAGAGGCGATAAACCTAGCTGAGGAGAGAGGTGCATTCGGTCAGATCCTATCTGAGCAAGGGCTCAATGCTCCCGAATTTGGAATGGCATCTACTCACCTTGAGGCGATCACTATCGCTGCACGCATTGGGTATCCAGTCCTTGTCCGTCCATCCTTTGTCCTTGGTGGCCGAGGAATGGAGATCGTATACGATGACAGCGCCTTGGCGGGCTTTATCACTCGTGCCACCGACATCACTCCTAATCATCCAGTTTTAGTGGATAAATTCTTAGATAGTGCGATAGAGATTGATGTGGATGCCCTCTTTGATGGCGAGCAACTCTTCCTGGGCGGTGTGATGGAGCATATCGAAGAGGCTGGAATTCACAGTGGGGACAGTGCCTGTGTGCTTCCCTCAATGACAATCACAGCCTCTCAATTAGCAGAGATTAAAGATGCTACGACAAAGATTGCAGCCAGTGTGGGTGTTCTTGGTCTTATCAATATTCAATTTGCCTTGACCGAGCAGGCTCTCTATGTCCTAGAAGCCAATCCGCGTGCATCCCGCACGGTTCCATTTGTCAGCAAGGCTACGGGGGTCTCTTTGGCAAAAGCAGCCGCTCGTATCTCTCTGGGTGCAACAATCTCAGAGCTACGCGCAGAGGCTCTACTGCCAACATCTGGAGATGGAGTTACCAGAGGCATCTCCGTCAAAGAGGCAGTACTGCCTTGGAACCGTTTTCGTCGCAGCGATGGACGGGGCGTTGATTCGATTTTGGGCCCTGAGATGCGCTCTACCGGTGAAGTGATGGGAATCTCACCCTCCTTTGGTGAGAGCTATGCAAAGTCCCAGATTCAGGCATTTGGTCCACTTCCTAAGACTGGTTCAGTTTTTATATCCCTAGCCGATAAGGACAAGAAGTTTGGCATCGAACCAGCAGCAGCTCTAGCGGCACTGGGCTTTCGGATATTGGCAACCGATGGGACAGCGAGATATTTATCTGAACATGGAGTAGTTTCCATGCGGGTGCGTAAGAACTCAGATGGCACCGGTCCTTTGGGTGAGCCTACGATCGTAGAGATGATAAACGCGGGAGATATTGATTTAGTGATTAATACACCAGTAGGTCGCGGTGTTCGAGCCGATGGTTGGGCCATTCGCACCGCCGCAGTTCAGCGCTCAATTCCTATAATCACCACGACAGCGGGTTTTAGTGCAGCTGTTGAAGGTATTCGCTTCATCGCCTCACATGAGCTCTCGATTGCACCTTTGCAGGAATGGTTGGCCTAGGGTGGGAAAAATCAACACAAATGCTGCGCAGATAAATGCCACACTCATCAGTAATAAACGCATCGGTCAGTACCAGCAATTGATCATCAATATTGGAGATCTAGCCAATGATTGTAAGCCAGGTAATTTTGTTGCAATAAGTGTCGGGGGTGAGTCCTCTAGAATGGTGTTACGGCGTGCATTTGCAATCTCCCGAACTTCGATGAGTGCCACTTTTGGCGGGACTATGGAGCTCATCGTCGCCCCCCATGGACAAGGCAGCAGATGGTTGTGCGAACAAGGCGAAGGTGCCCTATTAGATGTTGTCGTGCCACTGGGTACGGCCTTTGGTATTCCCACCGAGCCAGTGGAGGCTCTCCTTGTTGGTGGCGGATATGGTTCAGCCCCACTCTTTGGGCTAGCCGAAGTTCTCAAGGCCAGGGGCTGCCGCGTAGATATGTTGCTCGGTGCAAGTACTGGCTCGAAAATCTATGCTCCCATGGAGGGCAAGCGTGCAGTGAACTCACTGCGTATTTATACAGAGGATGGATCAATGGGACAGATGGGTCGAGTAACCGATGCAATCCCGAATCTGATCGCCGATCTCGACGTCGCAGTGATCTACTCCTGCGGTCCCATGCCCATGCTTGCTGCGATAAATGCCATCACATCCAAGAGTGATGTTGTGCACCAAGCGGCGGTGGAAGAAGCTATGGCCTGCGGAATAGGAATCTGTATGACCTGTGTAGTTCCTGTCGCGGATTCGACTGGAGCAATCTCAATGCTGAGATCATGCATCGATGGACCTGTCATGGATGGTGCCCTTGTTCAATGGGACAAAGTCGGGCGTGTGCTATGACAAGTCTGGACTTCTCAACCACCCTAGGCAATAGCTGGTTTCCTTCACCAGTCTTTACAGCTAGTGGCTGTGCAAGTTCGGGTCGAGAGCTGGCACAATTCTTTGCACTCCACGATATTGGTGGTGTTGTGACGAAATCAGTGATGAATAGGGCCCGCACTGGTCGCCAGACTCCCCGAATGGCTGAGACACCAAGTGGGATGCTCAACTCGATAGGGCTGCAAGGCCCTGGAATAGATGCCTTCATCGCTGTGGATATTCCATATTTGATCGAGCAAAGGGCTCGGATCATCGTCTCTATCGCGGGGGAGACGATTGAGGAGTACTCCACGTTGGCGCGCAAACTACGTGGAGTCGCTGGAATCAGTGCCGTTGAGGTAAATATCTCCTGCCCAAACGTTGAAAATCGAGGACTGGTATTTGCATGTGACTCTGATGCCTCCAAGCGTGTCATCGATGGCGTGCGTAGGACGATTGGAGGCGAGCTTCCAATAATTGCCAAATTATCTCCCGATGTGACAGATTTGATTTCGATTGCAAGGGGTGTGGTTGATGCAGGCGCAGATGCATTGGCTTTAATCAACACAGTCCTGGGGATGGTCATTAATCTTGAGACGATGCGCCCTCATCTGGGGGGTAAGACAGGTGGACTATCTGGCCCGGCGATAAGACCGATTGCAGTGCGCGCGGTCTATCAAGTCCATGAGGCCCTGCCCGCGGTTCCTATCCTTGGTATGGGAGGTATCTCATCAGGGCGAGATGCTCTTGAATTCATAGCGGCCGGTGCAAGTGCAGTATCAATCGGAACAGCAAGCTTTGGAAATCCTACAGCTCTTCTAACGATACAAAGAGAGCTCAGAGAGCTTCTTGTAGCAAAGGGGTTTGTTTCCTTAAGGGATGCGGTCGGGTGTGCACATCGAGATCAGGATGCACACTGAGATGGCATGGAATCCTCCTATCGTTCTGGCCGTTGATACATCTGATCTGTCAATAGCTATCGATTGGGTAAAAGCGACGTCGGAGTCTGTCAGTGTGTATAAATTAGGCCTTGAATTCTTCCTGAGCCTAGGGCATGAAGGTGTGCGAGCTATATCAGGTGAGACCGAGCGCGATATCTTCTTAGATTTAAAGCTCCACGATATACCTCACACAGTTGCTAGTGCTGCGATGACAGTCTCGTCTTTGCGTCCAAAGTTTTTGACAGTACATGCCTCTGGTGGAAATGAGATGATTGCCGCAGCGGTGGAAGCCTTGCCCTCTACTCTCGTTGCTGGGGTGACGATTTTGACATCTCTCGGTGATGATGATTTGAGAGCAATAGGTTACAAATCCTGTGCCCTTGAGAGTGCGGTAGCCTTGGCAAATCTGGCTGTTGCCGCTGGTGCCCGCGCCATCGTTTGCTCCCCACTGGAGATCCTTGCAATCCGTCAGAGCATTGGCGATGCAGTCACGATTATTACCCCAGGTGTTCGACCCCCGGAGAGCTCTCATGATGATCAATTACGAACGATGACACCAAGAGAGGCTATCGACAGGGGCGCAAATCTAGTCGTCATCGGTCGCCCTATCACTTCATATTGGAGCAAGGGTGTAGATGCGATGCGTAAGCAGGCTGAAGTGATCGCGACGCAACTTCTCTAAAGCTTCAACCGTGGACTAGGTTTATTGCATGGCTCTACCACCACTTCTCTCGCCGACTCAGCGGGCCGAGGCACTAGAAAAGGCAGGTCGGTCCCGAAAGCGTAGGACTGAGATAAAGGCACAGGTTAAATCTGGGGATATCTCTATCGATGGTGTTCTAGATCTAGCTTTGAAGGATGAAGCAATCAGAAAAATGAGAGTGCGTGAACTACTAGAGTCAGTCAGCGGAGTGGGAAAAGTGCGAGCCCTGGCTCTTATGGAGCGCTTAAAAATCTCACCCACGCGTAGAATCGCAGGCTTAGGCCGGCATCAAATCAAAGAGTTGAGAAGTGAGTTTATGAATCCATCCCATGCAATCCCACTGGGAAGGCTTTTCGTGCTCTCTGGACCCGGTGGAGTGGGTAAGAGCACTATCGCCGCGAGGCTTCGTGCATTAGATGTTTTTTGGGTGAGTGTCTCGGCCACAACGAGATTCCCACGTTCGAATGAGCGTGATGGTATTGATTATTTTTTTATCAGTGAAGAGGAGTTCTTGCGCAGAGTCAAAGATGGGCAGTTCTTAGAATGGGCAGACTTTGCTGGCAATAAATATGGAACCCCCAGGGCAGCAGTTGAGGAGGCACTCGTAGCTGGGCGTAATGTTCTTTTGGAGATAGAGATTGATGGAGCACGACAAGTAAAGTCACACCTACCCCAAGCGCTACTGATATTCCTTGAACCACCGACATGGGAAGAGTTAGTTTCTCGTCTTGAGGCACGTGGAACCGATGATCCGCTTAGACGAGCAGAGCGTTTGCAACTGGCCCAAGAAGAGCTTGCCGCTGCTTCATACTTCGACCTTGTCATCATCAATGACCGGGTTGAGCGGGTCGTTGAACAACTGATAGGCTTGACCTCTTAATCACAGGGCTACAAAATGATATGAGTGGGGTAAATATATGGATGGCATCACCAATCCTCCAATCGATGAACTACTTGATAAGTCTGGTTCCAAGTACAGCCTTGTCCTCTACGCCGCCAAGCGTGCACGTCATATCAATGCCTACTACTCACAGCTTGGCGAGGGTCTTCTCGAATATGTTGGGCCACTTGTAGAGACGCATGTTCATGAAAAGCCCTTATCTATCGCTTTGCGTGAGATCAACGAGGGCCTTCTCACGATAGAAAATCTCGAGCCAACACTCTAAATATCCCCACCTTCATGCCGTCCATAGCTCGTGAGGTCGTACTGGGAGTCGGGGCCGGGATTGCTGCTTACAAAAGTTGTGAGCTGTTGCGGCGTCTTCAAGACCGTGGGTATGTGATTACCGTCGTACCTACTCCGGCCTCATTAAACTTCGTCGGCGCGGCCACGTGGCAGGCGCTTTCAGGTCGGTCGGTGGCAACCCAGGTTTGGGAGAATAGCCATGAGGTCTCTCACATCTCCCTTGCAAATCGAGCGTCCTATTTTCTCATCGCCCCTGCAACCGCCGATCTCATCGCGCGGATAGCGGTGGGTCGTGCCGATGATCTGCTGACAAATCTCATCCTTGCATCGAATGCGCCAATCATGATCGTTCCGGCGATGCACCCACAGATGTGGAATGACGTGGCAACCAAAGCCAATGTTGCAACGTTACGTTCGAGGGGTTTCCTTGTCATGGAGCCCGACATAGGTCGCCTCACTGGCAGTGATTCTGGCCAGGGCAGATTCCCAGCAGTCGCCTCGATAATTGAGCGCTTCGATGAGTTCACTGGGAATGTAAGGGATCTAGAGGGAAAGAAAATTCTGATCTCAGGTGGGGGAACACGTGAGGCGATAGATGCCGTGCGATTCATCGGCAACCGCTCATCGGGCAAGCAAGCTATTGCCCTGGCTGCAGCTGCAGCTTTGCGCGGGGCAGAGGTCAAACTTGTGGCAGCAAATCTTGATACCTCATCTTTGGGCACCCTGGCTGTACATCACGTTGAGAGCACCGCACAGATGCGTCTTGCACTAGCCGAAGAGTTTGCATCATGTGACATTCTGATTATGTGTGCTGCAGTTGCCGATGCGAAGCCACTTCGAAGCACTCTCGGAAAGATAAAGAAGGCGCTTTATACCTCAATAGAGCTCGAACCAAATCCCGATCTCTTAGCCGAACTCTCAGGAGAAAAGGCCAATCAAATAATGATCGGCTTTGCCGCCGAAACCAGCGATTTGATTCCGTCTGCTCGGGTCAAATTAGAGTCAAAGGGTCTTGATATTATCTATGTCAATGATGTGAGTGATGGTGCAATCTTTGGAAAGGAGACGACATCGGGTATAATTCTGACACGAACTGGTGAGGAAATAGCGCTCAAGGAAGTCTCCAAAGACGCTCTCGCACATCTACTCCTTGATCATGCCCTGCGGCAGTTAGGTTGAATTAATGTCCAAGAGACTTTTTACCTCAGAGTCAGTGACTGAGGGTCATCCAGACAAAATTGCAGATGCAATTTCTGATGCCGTCCTCGACTCACTCTTGACACAGGATCCAAAGAGTAGGGTCGCCGTTGAGACTCTCATCACGACTGGACAGGTCCACGTCGCTGGAGAAGTAACAACCAATGGATATGCCGATGTCAATACCATCGTGCGCGATACCGTCCTGAAAATAGGATATGACTCATCAGATAAGGGATTCGATGGAAACAGTTGTGGGGTCTCAATATCAATCGGCGCACAGTCTCAGGATATTGCACAGGGAGTCGATGACGCTTACGAACACCGTGTCGCATCCGGTGCCGACCCTCTAGATCTACAGGGCGCGGGAGATCAGGGATTAATGTTTGGATATGCCTGCGATGACACGAAAGAGCTCATGCCATTACCGATCTGGTTGGCTCATGCATTGGCCCAACAACTATCCAAAGTGCGAAAATCTGGCGAACTGGCCTACCTTCGTCCGGATGGGAAAACCCAAGTAACAATTGAATACGATGGTGATAGAGCAGTGGCACTTGATACCGTTGTAATATCCAGTCAGCATGCAGGCGACATAGATGTTGTAAAGAAATTAACTCCTGAAATCATTGAATCAGTTATTGATCCAATTATTTCAACCATAGATCTGCCTCGAAAAAATCTCAAGACCTTGATAAACCCTACTGGTCGCTTTGTTATCGGTGGTCCGATGGGAGATGCGGGATTGACGGGACGTAAGATCATCGTCGACACATACGGAGGAATGGCCCGCCACGGTGGGGGAGCCTTCAGCGGAAAGGATCCATCTAAGGTAGATAGATCCGCGGCATATGCCATGCGCTGGGTAGCCAAGAATGTTGTTGCTGCTGGTCTAGCTCGACGATGCGAAGTACAAGTTGCCTATGCCATCGGTAAAGCTCAGCCCGTTGGCCTCTTTGTAGAGACCTTCGGTACTGAAGCATTCCCAGTTGCAAAGATTCAAGATGCGGTGCTCTCAGTCTTTGATCTTCGTCCTGCAGCGATCATTAGAGATCTCAATCTTTTGAGACCAATCTATAAACTCACGAGTGCATATGGGCACTTTGGCCGTGAACTTCCAGAGTTTGCTTGGGAACGCACAGATCGGGCCGATCTTCTTGCGCGCGCTATTAAGTAGTACATGGCAACGACCGGTCGCCTGCGCTTAAGGGCGCAGACAATCGCCCAAAGAACACAACCAGCCCTTGATAGACCAGTAGCACGGGTGTGGGTTGACAGCGGCGTTTTTCATCTCGATCAGCCTTACGACTATTTCGTCCCAGCGCACCTTTCCGAGATTATCGATATTGGAGTTCGAGTACAGGTCCCATTTAATGGTCGTGAAGTTGAGGCGATAATTCTTGAGCGATTGGAAAATCCTCAGATTGTTGGAAGCATCAAACCAATCACGAGAGTTATCTCTGTCCATGCTGTGGCAACTAATATTTCATTAAAGCTGATAGAACTCGTCGCACGGCGATGGCTATCTAATCCCTTTGATATTGCTAAGGCAGCTATCCCTTCGCGGACGGCAAGTGTTGATAAGAAAGAGTTTGTGCAATTGCACAAGATCCAATCAGTGAGGAAGAGTACACGTGTCCACTCATTTATTGCCTTCGAGCCAATGATCTCGCCGGCGCTGCAATTAGGAGCTCTTGCAGCTGATGCGGTTCGCAGTGGCTCAGTCCTTATCCTTGCCCCTGATCAGTGCGATATTGAATCTATCTGTGAAGATTTGCGTAGAAGAAATCTTCCTTTCATTCGATTGGATAGTCGGCAATCTCGTGCCACTCGTTATGAAAACTTTTTGCGAGCTATGAGAGCAGAGAAAATGATTGTTCTTGGTGCCCGTAGTGCAGTCTTCACTCCTATTTCAGATCTTTCAACAATATTGGTTTTTAAAGAGAGTTCTCATGAGCATTATGAAAAAAGGAGCCCAGGATGGAATGTTCGAGATATTGTCAGTATGCGCCAAACCCTAGAGGATCTAGATGTCATATTCACTGGTTATGTCCCTAGTTTGGAGCTCTCTGCTCTTATTGATAGTAAGAGATTGACTTATGTGAATAAATCACATCGCCTGAATGTCAAATCATTCTCATCTAATGATGGAGCTTTGTTACCTGGTGGAATATTCTCAGAAATTCGAAGTGCCCTAGCAAAGGGATCAGTCCTCTTTCTGGCCCCTCGTAAGGGATATGGGAATGCACTTGTATGTGCGCATTGTCGAAATCTTGCGATATGTGTGTGTGGTGCTCGCTTAGTAATCACTTCACGAGGAGCCGCCCCATCCTGCATGATCTGTGACTCAACCTACCCCGAGTGGTCTTGTGCCTACTGCAAAGGCAAAAAGCAATACCTTGCCGGCCGAGGTATTGAGCGTTCTGCGGAAGAGATTTCACGGGCCTTCTCAGGTTATCCACTCATCCTGTCTTTTGGCGATGTAATAAAAACTCGGATTGACTCCTCACCCTGCGCACTTGTCCTTTCAACACCAGGAGCGGCGCCGCAGGTCGAGGGTGGCTATGCGGCCGTTGTGGTTCTTGAGGGATTACGGCTCTTCTCCCACCCCGATCTTCGGGCACAAGAGCGGGCCCGGGAATTGTTTTTTGAGACATGTGCCATGCTTCATCCCAAGGGGGTAGCGCTGCTGTGTATTGAGCAATCACATCCCATCGTCTCCTCACTGATCAGATGGAATCCAGGAGCAATGATTCGAGGGGAGTTAGCCGAGCGGGCGGAGGTTGCCTTGCCGCCATCGGTTACTAGTTTTGTTATCACAGGTCCGGTGAATGAGTTTTCGTCTTTGGCATCGGGAATTCGTAAAGCGATAATTGATAACCGTCTCTCCGGATCGGTGAAAATTTATGGACCAAATGAGCTCGCCAACTCGCGGGCAAAACTTGTGTTGTATTGCCATACACAGGATACAAACTCTGTTACTTCATTCTTACACGAATTGGCTCGCAGACGCAGTATCGCCAAGAAGGAGTATCTATCAATTAGAGTTAATCCATATTCCCTCTAAGCCTTTGATAGTATGAGCCAATGAGCGTGAAAGAAATTCGTCATTTTGGTGATCCGGTGTTAATTACTCCTGCCTCTCCTGTCGTTGACTTCGATAGAGAGATCCGCACGTTGATCTCAGATCTGACAGAGACCATGCTCAATGCTCCAGGGGCAGGACTGGCCGCCCCTCAAATCGGGGTACCCCTGCGGGCATTTGTCTGGCACGTCGATAATATTTTAGGCCATCTCATCAACCCCTCTCTTGTCCTTTCACAGGAGATTGAAATCGATGATGAGGGTTGCCTCTCCTTTCCCGAACTGAGTTTCCCCACACCTCGCGCATTTCGAGCTCTTGCACGTGGTTTCAATATGTTTGGTGAGCCTATTGAGGTTGAAGGAACGCAGTTGCTTGCTCGTGCCATACAACATGAGACAGATCATTTAGATGGGATTTTATTCATAGATCGAATGAGCCTGGATGACCGAAAATTAGCGATGAAGCAGATCAGGGAGTCTGACTGGTTTAATTCATCTAACAGAACGATCACAATCAAGGAGTCACCACACAGTATCCTCGGACGGAGCAACTAGTGCGTTTAGGGGTAGCAGCTACTCCAGATGTCGCCCTACCAACGCTTCATTGGTTACACAGTTCTTCTTATGAGCTCATTCGTGTATTTACAAAACCTGATCGGCCTGCAGGTCGCGGGCGTAAACTCTCATCATCCCCAGTTGCCCAGTGGGCACACAAAGCAGAGATTGATCTCATCAAGCCGATTTCCTACGACGATCTAAGAGGTAACATTGAAGATTTGGATTGTGTCCTAACGATTGGTTATGGAGTTCTCTTGCCTCAAGAGATTCTGAAACTACCTCGCTATGGCTTTCTTAACCTTCATTTCTCTCTTTTGCCAGCCTATCGTGGGGCGGCTCCAGTTCAAAGAGCGATAGCAAATGGTGAGCCAATCACGGGCGTGACAGTTTTTGCCCTAGATAAAGGAATGGACACTGGCCCCATCTATAGTCATGAGCAGTTGAAGATAGATCCACAGTGGAGAAGTTCTGAGTTGATGTATGAGCTCTCACTGCTGGGTCCGCAAGTAGTTGAGAAGGCCCTCCTGGCCATTGAATCCGGTGTGCTGCCGATTGCCCAAAGAGGCATCTCTTCGCTAGCACCTAAGATTTCCAAATTAGAGGCCCAGATCAATTGGCATGAGGATGCGCACGTGGTTGCTCGTAAGATAAGGGCCTTTCATCCCGCGCCTGGAGCTTGGACCATCTGGGATAGCTCAGTATTTAAAATCACTCGGGCAGCAGTGATCTTGCAAGATTTATCACCAGGAGAGATATCAATTATTGATGGTACTCCTGTGGTGGGCTGTCACCACCACAGTGCTCTCTCGCTTCTATCGGTAATACCTGCTGGCAAGAATGAGATGCACGGTAGTGATTGGGCTAGAGGGGCGCGCTTAGTATCAGGTTCCTATCTTGGATAGGCCACGAAGAGCTGGTTCCAAACCTCCAAAGCCAGATGCCTCTCGCTTGTTGGCATTTGATCTCATTACTGAGGTTAATCGCAACAATGGATACTCGAATCTTCTCCTACCGCAGGCGCTGGCATCAGCGACTTTACCCGAGCGAGATCGGAATCTGGTCACCGAGTTGGTCTATGGCACCTTGCGGATGCAGGGTAGGCATGATTGGTTGTTGGCACAGGTAAGTGATCGAGCCTGGCACGAGGTTGATCCAGGGATTATCGATATTGCGCGCCTTGGCGTACATCAGATTCACGAAATGCGCATTCCTGATCATGCAGCCGTGTCTGCAACCGTTGAAGTTGCGCGCAAATGTATCGGAGAGTCAAAGGCTAGTTTTGTAAATGCTCTTCTTCGAAACGTGACTCGTAGATCAATTGATGATTGGTTTTCTCCTCTCACCAAAATGACCGATTCTCTTGAACGACTCTCAATTCAATACTCACACCCACAATGGATTGTCTCTGCCTATCACGATTTGCTCAAAGATTGGGACCAAGTCGAGGCCATGCTCGCACTCAACAATATTCCGGCTGTACCGACTCTGGTGTCATGGCCAGGCTATTCAACGAGAGAGGATCTGATCGCTTTAGGGGCTCAGCCAACTCTGTACTCAGAGTACGGGGCCCGATTAAAGGCTTATCCCGGCTCGCTTGATCTGATACGTCATCGATTGGCTGGAGTTCAAGATGAGGGTTCGCAACTTGTTGCATCGGTCTTTGCATCCATCGCCAAAGGTGGTTCATGGCTTGATCTCTGTGCCGGTCCTGGAGGAAAGGCTGCATTGCTCTCATCTATAGCCGCGCAGCGGGGGATCACATTCACTGCAAACGAGCTCTCTATTGTGCGCGCAGATTTGGTCCGTCGTGTTGTCCATGGTGCTCGCGTACTCACTGGTGATGGACGAGAGATTGGACAGTTAGGCGAGAGTTTTGATGCTATTTTGATAGATGCACCCTGTACCGGCTTAGGTGCGCTGCGCCGACGACCTGAGGTTCGTTGGCGCAGAACACCCCAAGACCTGCGAGAGCTTACTCATCTTGCGCGTGAGCTCATCGATGCAGCAATAGGCTCTCTTTCTATCGGGGGCATTCTTGGTTTTGCTACATGTTCGCCGCATTTAGCCGAGACATCGGTCCAAATGAGGGATATCGCACGAAAGTATCCCCAGATGGAGTTAGTCGATGTCTCACCATATCTACCCCTTGAGCTCAAGGATGCAACACGTGATGGAGCGATGACGCTCTGGACACATAGACATGGGACGGATGCGATGTTCTTGGCCGTCTATAGAAGAAAAAGTTAGAATCTTCTCATGGCTTCGAGCATCCGGATAACTCCAAGCATTCTTAACGCAGACCTGACTCATCTTGATTCAGAGATTGCACGTATCGCGGAACAATCTGATCTGATTCATTTAGATGTTATGGATAATATCTTCGTTCCGAATTTTACCTTTGATTTTGACTCTGCCTCTGCGATTATCAAGGCCTGCCCGATTGGGGTCGATGCCCATCTAATGGTTGCTGATGTCGATCAGATTGCCCCTGCATATGCAGAGGTCGGTTGTGAGAGTGTGACAATCCATGCAGAGGCGACAAAGGACATTTCAGCAACTTTGCGTGCGATACGACAGGCAGGTGCCCGAGCAGGATTAGCCCTAAAGCCTGGAACCTCAATAGAGGATGCGGCAGGCTTTATCGATCAGGTTGATATGTTTTTAATCATGACCGTTGAGCCGGGCTTTGGTGGTCAGAAGTTCATCCATGAAATGATGGAAAAAGTAAGGAAAACACGAGCGATAATCGGTGGGCGAGATATCTGGCTTCAAGTCGACGGAGGAATCTCACCAGAGACCATTTGTGAGGCGGCACAAGCAGGTGCCAACGTCTTTGTCGCAGGCAGCGCGGTTTTTAGGGCCGACGATCCAGCCTCGATGATCTCCTCACTGCGTACATTGGCTCAATCAGTTGCTCATGACTAAACACCGTTGTGGGTCTTTCGACAAGACTATTAATTGCGCACCTAATTGTTGGGCTTCGTAGTAAAATCTGCAGATGAAAAGCTTTGACGACCTTTGGGCCGAACTCTCGCAGAGGCTTGCCAGTCGCCAGGAGGGATCAGGCACGGTAGCCGCAGTCGATGCGGGTATTCATGAGATCGGTAAGAAGATCCTGGAGGAGGCCGGTGAAGTGTGGCTGGCGGGGGAGTATGAGTCAGATGAGGCACTGGCCAAAGAGATCAGTCAGTTGATTTATCGAATACAAACATTGATGCTGGCACGTGGATTGAATCCAACAGATATCTACAGGTATCTGTGAGAGAAACGAGGGTATATGTTACGTGTCGCTATTCCTAACAAAGGCTCATTAGCCGATGCATCCATAGCGATACTCACTGAGGCTGGCTATAAACAGCGCAGTGATAGTCGTGACTTAGTCTTAGTAGATACTGAAAATAATGTTGAGTTTTACTATCTTCGTCCACGCGATATTGCACTATATGTAGGTTCAGGCGAGCTTGAAGCCGGGATTACAGGGCGTGATCTGTTGATTGACTCTGGTGCAAAGGCAAGTGAACTGCTCACCCTTGATTTTGGAGCCTCAACCTTCCGCTTTGCCGCCCCGCAAAGCCAGGCCTGGTCCTTAAAAGAGATCTCAGGCAAACGGGTTGCAACTGCCTACCCTGGTTTAGTCGCCTCTTACCTTAAATCTCATGGAATCACGGCCGATGTAGTGCGACTAGATGGAGCAGTCGAGAGCAGTGTGCGACTTGGAGTCGCTGATCTCATAGCTGATGTCGTGAGTACTGGAAACACACTCCGGCAGGCGGGCCTTGAAATATTCGCTGAACCAATCTTGGTTTCTGAGGCCGTCCTAATCTCGCGAACCGGTATGGATATCCCTTTTGATACGCAGGTGCTCATTCGCCGCCTACAAGGAGTAGTCACAGCCCGACGATATGTCTTACTAGACTACGATATTGAGAAGAAACACCTTGAAATGGCATGTGTGATTACACCCGGATTAGAATCACCAACTATCTCACCTTTACAAAAGCCTGATTGGGTTGCAGTGCGCGCCATGGTTCTGCGCAAAGAGACTAATCGAGTGATGGATGAGTTATGGGCTATTGGGGCACGTGGAATTTTAGTGACCGATATTCACGCATGTAGATTGTAAATTTGGTGAGTTTTTAGCCCTGCTCGTGGGTGATTCCCAGCAAATATAGGACAGAGTCTAGGTAGGGCGAACTTATAGTGGTATCTGCAATAGCCTTGAGGGCCGGCTTTGCATTGAATGCAATTCCAAAACCGGCGGCGGCGATCATGTCTAAGTCGTTAGCCCCATCTCCTATAGCAACCGTATGCTCCATGGGTATTGATTCAAGAGCGGCGAACTCTCGAAGTGCCTGCGCCTTTGCCGCGCGATCGATTACATGTCCCTCGATCTCTCCAGTAAGAAACCCATCTCGTATCCCGAGTTTGTTTGCCCGCACATGGGAAATCCCAAGCCGTGATATCAAGGGTGCGATCACATCGATGAATCCGCCAGAGACGATACTCACAGAATGTCCTAGACGATGCAGTGTCCCGATAAGATTTTGTGCTCCAGGTGTGAGGATTAACTCATCTTGTACTTGTGTGAGAACCGATACTGGAAGGCCTTTAAGAAGTTCGACCCTACTACGCAGGGATTGCTCAAAATCTAGCTCACCACGCATAGCGGCCTTCGTTATCTTCTCTACCTCACTGGCCACACCGGCCTTGAGCGCGAGAAGGTCAATAACTTCCTGAGTAATAAGGGTGGAGTCAACATCTAGTTGGACTAGTTTTCTGGCAAAGCCTAGAGCACCTCTCTTGTGAACTGCGATATCAATGGAACACTCTGATGCTAGGGGTGAGAGTGCGGTGGTGAGTATTTTTTGAGTGGTACCAGAAACGATGAATTCGATCACCGTAATCGGATTTGAGGAGGGGCGTGTAATTCGTTCGATATTTGCGCCTAAACCTGTGATTACAGCCGCTAGAGCCATGACCGTTGAAGGAAGGAGTTTGCTGCTCAAGACAATTACATGAAGGAGTTCATTTTTTGATGCGATGTCTTTGTTGGTTGAGGTTGAAAATAGAGTTGCTATATCCGCATCCAGCCGTGCTGCACATTCTGATAGATCAACCTCGATTGCCTTTTGATGCACAGGATTCAACGCTATCAATACGGTTAATATCAAACGATCTGTTATTACTACCTGCTCGATATCAAGAACTGTGATGGAGAACGGTGCTAGTGTGGCAAAGAGGGATTCGGTTATGCCAGGTGCATCAATCCCGCTGAGTAGGATCAGCCCAGTAAACATCTCATTTTCCATACTCTTTGCCATAACAAAGGTGAGTTTATCGCGAATCACGTTGTGTAATTGCCCTACCAGCCTTTCTGAGGGCGCTGACAGGCTATCTTTTTCCTCTATGAGTGGCACATCTGTACTTGAAATCACCGATGTAACCGTTCGTCGTGGTGATCAGATGATTCTGGGTCCGATCAATTTCTCCATCGCAGCTGGGGAGCGATGGGTCATCCTTGGTCCCAACGGTGCAGGGAAAACAACCCTGTTGCAGTTGTTTGCGACAAAAGTCTTTCCAACTACCGGCTCTGTGAGGATCTTGGACAAAGTGCTAGGGCAGGTTGATGTATTCGAACTTCGCACTCGCATAGGTCTTTGTGCTGCAATGGTCGCCGAAGAGATTCCAGGTGAGGAGTTAGTGCGAGATGTCGTTCTTACGGCCGCATACGCCATCCTTGGGCGCTGGAACGAGAGTTATGATCTATGGGATGAGTCACGAGCACTCGCGCTCCTGACGACATTTGGCGTTCGCCAACTTGGTGAGCGCCACTATGGAACTTTAAGTGAAGGTGAGAGAAAAAGAGTACAGATAGCGCGTTCTCTGATGGTAGATCCTGAGCTTCTCCTTCTTGATGAACCGACTGCTGGATTGGATGTGGGTGGACGAGAGGATTTGTTGAGAAGATTTGCGGAATTTTCAAAAGATCCTCTCGCTCCTGCCACTGTCTTGGTGACACATCACATTGAGGAGATCCCTGTGGGCACCACGCATGCGCTTCTTTTGAAGAAGGGTCTTATCGCTGTGTCGGGCCCGGTTGAGCAAGTGATCACAAGTGAGCATATTTCTCTAGTCTTTGATACTCCTATTGTTGTGAGCAGTGATGCTGGTCGGTTCATAGCGCGTATGGCTCCACTAGAATAAATGAGCTTGTTTGATCAGCTTCACCCAGAATGGCAGAGAAATCTCAGTCATCTTCGTTCTAATTTTGAATCTATAGATGCATATGTATTTAGAAGGCCAATAACACCCGAATACTCTAAGGTTCTACGTTCGCTCAATACACCAATAGATCAAATTCGTGTTGTGATTATCGGACAGGATCCTTATCCATCTCTGGGTCATGCTAACGGCCTTGCCTTCTCTGTTGAGCGGAGAGTAAAACCCATACCAGTATCACTACGGAATATTTTCCAGGAGTTAGCGCGTGATTGTGGGACGACTGTAAAAGAAAATGGAGATCTCTCAGGATGGGCAGATCAAGGAGTCCTCTTACTCAATCGTGTGCTCACGAGCGAGATTGGTGCCTCATTAGTCCATTCAAATATTGGATGGCAGGTCATCACAGATGAGATTGCTCGTATTTTAGGTTCTAGATCAGTGATCGCCATTCTCTGGGGAAAAAATGCCCAGCAACTCTCCAGCTATTTCGCATCTGAATTAACAATCTCCTCGGCCCATCCCAGCCCTCTTTCGGCTCATCGGGGATTCTTTGGTTCACGTCCTTTCTCTTCATGTAATGCTCTATTGCGCACTCAGGGTCAAAGGGAGATTGTGTGGTAAAAAAAGACCCCCGGAGAATCCCGGGGGCCTTTTTTGATTAACTCTTATCCGACCCAGATATTTATCGGAGAGGATAGGAAGTAGATCATGAATAGACCAGAGACAAGAAGCATCAATGGATGAATCTCGCCACGACGGCCTTGAATCAATCGGATGAGGACGTAGGAGACAAATGCGGCTCCAATTCCAACCGAGATGTTGTAGGTAAATGGCATCAAGATAATGGCTAGGAAGGATGGGATCGCGACCCCATAATCGGTCCAGTCAATACTCTTTATCTGAGTCATCATCAGGAAGCCGACGATAATCAGGGCAGGAGTTGCAGCCTCATAGGGGATGACCGCTACGAGCGGAGATAGGAATGTTGTGAGCAGGAATAGAGCTCCTGTGACGATTGATGCAAGCCCTGTCCGCGCTCCTTCACCGACTCCTGCCGCAGATTCAATGTAGCTAGTATTCGATGAGATGCTGCCAACTCCGCCGCCAACGGCGGCTAAGGAGTCAACGAGAAGGATCCGATCATTGTTGGGAATATTCCCATCTTTATCGATGAGGCCTCCTTCATGACCAATAGCTGTGACCGTACCAACGGTGTCAAAGAAATCCGAGAGCAGCAGAGTAAAGATGAGAAGAATGACGGCAACCAATGGAATACGATCAAATGATCCCAAGAGATTGAACTGACCAAAGAGGGAGAAATCAGGGGTTCCAATCACATCACTCGGGACAGTTGGAACGTTGAGATTCCATCCCTTCGGATTGACCTTTCCAGTGGCACCATCAAATAAAGGTCCAATTTTAAATGCTGATTCGACAACAATTGCAAAGACTGTGGCAACAGCTATACCAATTAACAGAGCACCCTTGACCTTCTTTACCATCAGAGCAATCATGAGTAATAGTCCGAATGCAAATACCACAATGGGCCAACCGACGAGAGTTCCGTTATCGCCAAGGGTCACAGGGACAGGACCCGCACCTGTTCGTCTTACGAATCCAGCATCGACCAGACCGATGAGGGCTATAAATAAACCTATACCTACCGAGATTGCGATCTTTAACTGCGCCGGAACGGCTCTAAAAACTGCAGTCCTAAATCCCGTCAAAACAAGGATGGTGATGATGATTCCCTCTATGACGACCAGACCCATCGCATCTGCCCATGACATCTGCGATGCAATCGCAACGGCAACAAATGTGTTGAGCCCGAGCCCAGTGGCCAGAGCCATTGGGTAATTTCCGACCATTCCCATAAGAATCGTTAAAACTCCGGCCATCAAGGCGGTCATAGCTGCAACTGCCGCCAGATTTGGTGCATCACCACCGCCAAGGAACTTGCCATCTCCATCCTTTGTCAGTCCTATGATCAGAGGATTCAGGGCAACGATGTAGGCCATTGTGAAAAACGTAACGACGCCTCCACGAATCTCACGGCCTACCGTGGAGCCACGTTCTGTGATTTTAAAATACGAGTCAAGCATGGATTATCCCTTTCTGTTTTGGTTTCGGGGGTGTTTACGACCCCGTGTGCGAAGAACCGACCCGCACAGCAGCCAGGGAATATCCTCAGGCTATCGCTTATTTTTGAGTAAGGCGGGCAACGACACCGAGAGAGATCGCAATTGATTGACCGACAAAGAGAGCGAAAAGCAGGGTCCCAACACCTACATTACCGCCAAGAATCGTCCCTAGGATCACAACACTTAGTTCAATCGCCAGTCGTACTCGTCCGATGCGAACTCCAGAGCGATGATGGATAGCCGTCATCAGACCATCACGCGGGCCTGGACCAAGACCACACGTGATGTAGAGCCCAGTTCCAATACCCACGAGCGCAATGCCGAAAAGGGCGAAACCAACTCCCAGAAGAAATGAGTCCTGCACAGGAATTATCTCAACTCCAACTTGAATTGCGATTGCAATAATCACTGCATTTGAAATGGTTCCAAATCCAAGCCTCTCTCGTAGTGGTATCCAAGCGAGCAGAACTAGAACACTGATTGCAAAGGTGGACCATCCCATCGAGATATCAAGATTTCGTGAGACACCTTGGGCTAGTACTGACCAGGGTGCATTACCAACACTGCCCTGGATGACGAATGCATCACCGATCCCAAAGATGAAAAGGCCAACAAACAAAATCACTGTTCGTTTAGGGTCTAGATCCCAACGACCAGTTGCGGTCCAAGGGGTAATCGGGAGTGTTTTGTGGGGGCGAAGAAACTCTTGAAAAGCATCAAACGCCATACTTGAACTGTACTGCATATTGCAAGTTCACATCTTACTCGTTAATCTTTCACGATGTTCCCAGGTGTAGGTACGGTGATCAATCTCGTTGCAATCATAGGGGGAGCAACAATTGGTGTGATTCTTGGAAATCGACTCGGTGGCAAGCTTCGCTCACTCATCACTGACGTATTGGGTCTTGTCACTATATTGGGGGCGGTATCAGCACTCATCCCACTGTGGTCTCAAAGTTTCATCTCTGCTTTGCCTACTGGATGGCCACTGTTAGTTGTTCTTTTCTCACTTCTACTTGGTGGACTCCTGGGTTCTGTTTTGCGATTAGAAGATCGTCTCGATCTTCTCGGAGAGCGACTGCGAAGACGCTTTAGAGCATCGAGTGATTCAGGCTTTGCTGAGGGTTTCGTCTCAGCCTCCTTACTCTTTGCTATTGGTCCTCTTGCCATCCTTGGTTCAATCAGTGACGGGATGTCCACGGGAATTGATCAACTACTCCTAAAAAGTACACTCGATTTTTTTGCCGCAATGGCTTTTGCCGCATCTTTAGGATGGGGAGTAGCCCTTTCAATTATTCCAGTTGGAATCTATCAGGGTTTTTGGACGGTTATCGGCTTGATTCTGGGACAGGTACTACAGCCCTATCAAATTGATGCGATGACAATCGTTGGTGGTGTTATGTTGATTGGAATTGGGCTTCGACTACTTCATGTAAAAACTATCGCGGTAGGAAATCTCCTACCCGCATTGGCCCTAGCTCCGATTATCGCTGATATTGTGAATGGTTTCTCGTAAACCCTTACTCTTTAAAGGGCAAGGGTTGCAAGGAGTTGTGCCCAGCTCGTGAGGCGCGCGCAGTGACCTGTCGCATATGGTGGCGACGACAGAGCACCTCATAGGCTATTTCTGCGCCCGTAGAAACATCTCCAACGACAACTTGCTCTCCTTCAACGACCATCACGCCATCTTTCGTACGGGCGTTATGAGTTGCTCGAGATCCACACCAACACAGAGCCTCAACTTGAAGAGCGTGCACTCGATCGGCAAGCTCGATCAAACGGCTTGATCCAGGGAATAGGAGAGTTTGGAAATCTGTCAAAATACCGAAGGCAAATACATCGATTCCCAGCCCATCAACGATTTTGGCAAGTTGCTCAATCTGCGCCCGTTCATAGAATTGGGCCTCATCGCAGATAATGTAATCGATGCGATCACCTGCTGATAGCTGCTCGATGATATGTCGATGAAGATCCAGCCCTGGATTCACCTCAATCGCAGGTGAAGATAGACCAAGCCGAGATGAGATCACACCGATTCCAGCTCGATCCTTATTGGTAAATATGACACCAGAACGTCCACGACTCTGGTGATTATGAGCTGTTTGAAGAGCGAGTGTTGATTTTCCACTGTCCATAGTTCCACAGTAGTAAATGAGTTCAGCCATGAACACCATCCTGCCACATTATTAGGGAAACAGACCTATTTTTTTGAGCGAGCGCTCAAGTTGTGGAATCAACTCAAGTGCCATGGGCACTGAAATATGTGAGGAATCTCTGTAAGCAACAGTTGAATTGACAATCGCTGGACATGTTGACTTGCATAACCAAGGAGATGGGTCGATGGTTCTAAAGCCTGAGATGACTCTGACAGGCGTTGGCTTTGAGTTATTACAGGTGATCTCAAATTGTGTTGCAAGGCAGGATGGAATGTCCAATTTAGGCCGGGGAGTATCACTGATGTAGATGATGTATTCAGTGTTGCCTCGGAGATTGCCTAGTAGTTGACGCTGACCATCTCTCCACCATTTCGCACGATCAGAATAGTTAGCTCGTGGAGTGAAATATGCAAAATTACTCGTTATTACGGCCAGGGGTTTTATCTCTTTGATTCGAGCCAGCGAATTCTCGCGCCATTTCTTACAGTGCCTTTCCTTGAAGGCTCCTTGATCTGGCCTCGGAGCATGTACTGCTGGGCAGGCTGATTTAGTTAAGGAGATCAACCTCAGATCCCGTTCTCGGGCCAACTCTTCTAGAGCCGGGAACCATTGTGAGGCGTGAGAATCACCATATAGAACGATAGTGGTCTTTGACTTTGCATCACCATAGGTGCATAAGCCTGACTCCACCTCCCCATAGTTGACCTGGCAGTCATCACCGTAAACCGCGGGTTTTGCGATTACTTGAGTGAGATCAAAACGATATGGATTTGGCCCTCTCGTGGTGATTATCGTGGAGGAGGTCGAGATGATTACAAGGCCTAGAGCGATAGATGCACTGGTCGCACCTGCCGTGTACTTGTAGAGCCTATTTGGGCTTATCTTGGCATATCGAAGGGGATCCTCGATGTATTTATTGGTTAGATGAGCCAGCAGAACGGTAAGGGCGATTGCCTCACATCGCTCGATTATAGATAGAGGTCTACCAAGAGCAGCACTTGGTAGGACAAGTGCTGGCCAGTGCCAGAGGTATAGAGGATATGAGATTTTGCCGAGCCACTGCGAGATCTTATTGTTAGCCAGATCATTGAGAATCGGTGGCCAACGTCCTATGGAGGCGATAAGAATGGCAGTTGAAAGAACTGGGGCGATGGCATTGAGGCCAGGAAATGCTGTGCCATCGTTGTAGTTGAAGGATGCAAATACAAGACAGGTAAGGGCTATCCAAGGCAGAGCTCTATGTCGAATGAAATCCTTCGGCATAAAGAGAAGAAGTGCTCCTATACCCAGTTCCCAGGCCCGTGTTGACAAGGAATAGAAGGCCCAAATGGGGGCAGTTTGCACTTGGTAGATGGAGAGGGCAAGAGAAAAGATAGTGATGAATAGAATTCCCGCGCGGATCCTTACTCTGCCACCTCTTGCCAGGAAGATGATGAAAATCGGCCAGAAGAGATAGAACTGCTCCTCCACCGCTAAAGACCAATAATGGATGAATGGTGAGGGCGTTGCATTGAGATTTTGATAGTCATTCTCCCACCAAGCAAAGAGATAATTGGATAGATAGGTCGCCGCCGCCAGAAGATCTCGCCCCAAAGCCCTGCGAGTGATATCGGGCAGAAGTAACCAGCCAAGGATCGCTGTTGAGATCAATACAAAAAGCGAGGCAGGAAGAAGACGCTTGATGCGGCGCCGATAGAAGGAGCCTAGCTTGAGGCCTCCAGTGTTCTCTATCTCTCGAAGAATCAGACCAGTGATGAGATAACCGGAGATGACGTAGAAGATATCAACACCGATAAAGCCACCCGGAACAAATCGAGCGTGAAATAGGGTGACTACTATCGCTGCAAGTGCCCTCAGGCCCTGTATTTGGAGAAGACGCACCGTTATGTTGCTACCAGTGATGTGATCTGTATTCCGGGAAAGCGTTGATTTATCAGCGTGCGCCCTGATAAATCTGCAATTTCAAGAAGTGTCAAAACATGGACCACGCTGGCGCGCGAGCGTTGTATCAGTTCAATCGCGGCGCAAATCGTTCCACCAGTGGCCAAGACATCATCGATGAGTAAAACATTTGATCCCGGGGCGATGGCATCGGTGTGGAGCTCCAAAGTGTCGCTGCCATACTCCAAACCATAACTTTGCGAGATCACCGAGAACGGTAGCTTGCCTGCTTTTCGGATAGGGACGAGAGCGGATTCTGTCGCATAAGCCAAGGCCGAGGCAAAGATGAATCCGCGTGCTTCGATACCAGCGACGATTACTCCCTTGTGTGCGAAATCTGCGAAGCGCTTGATGACTGTAGAAAAGGCCTCAGCATCTGCAAGAAGGGGAGTGATATCTTGGAAGCGAATCCCTGGCTTTGGATGATCGGGAATTTCGCGGATGAGTGCCAGTGCATCATCAATCTTCATGTGTCCGAGAGGGGACTTGAACCCCTAATCCCTTGCGGGAACTAACACCTCAAGCTAGCGCGTCTGCCAATTCCGCCACCCGGACTAAGGGATGGGCAAGGATAGCAATTGGATGAGATAATGGCGAAATGTCTCTGACTCAAGGCCTTGAAGATGAAGTAGTTCGTATCTGCCAAGATTTGATCAGAATTCCCAGCGTAAATTTTGGAGAAGGAAAGGGCAATGAGAAAGAGGTAGCGGAGTATGTAGCCGCCTCACTAGAGGAAGTTGGAATCAAAACAAAGATTTATGAATCCGCGCCAGGGCGTTGCAACGTCATGGCAAGAATCTCAGGTCGTGACTCTTCCCGTCCAGGTTTGGTAGTCCATGGGCATTTGGATGTCGTACCGGCAAATGCCAATGACTGGAGTGTGGATCCTTTTTGTGGTGACATCATCGATGGTTTTATCTGGGGTCGAGGCGCGGTCGATATGAAAAATATGGATGCAATGATCATTGCGACCGTCAGGGATTGGTCGCGAACTGGGTACGTACCTCCTCGCGACATGGTTCTTGCCTTCTTTGCAGATGAGGAGGCTGGCAGCATCCTTGGCTCTCATTGGATGGTCGATAACCATCCACAACTATTCTCGGGCTGTAATGAAGCGATCTCTGAAGTGGGTGGATTCTCGGTTACGGTGGCAGATGGTAAGAGGTTTTATATGATCGAGACAGCAGAAAAAGGTATTCACTGGATGAAATTGACGGCTCATGGCAAAGCTGGACATGGCTCGGTTATGAATCAGGAGAATGCTCTTACTCGACTGAGCGAGGCGGTAGCAAGAATTGGTAGCTATGAGTGGCCTCAGCGCTACAGCACAACGGTGAAGGCTCTCTTAAAGAAGGTCGCCTCCGTTACGGGAAAAACCTATGATGAAAAAGATCTACGTCCCTTACTTCTTGAGATAGGTAATGCATCGCGAATGATCGGAGCAACTCTTCAGAACACAGCAAACCCAACAATGTTGGAGGCAGGTTACAAAGCCAACGTGATTCCAGGATCGGCCAGTGCCGTCATTGATGGTCGCTTTATCCCTGGCTTTGAGGATGAACTCACCGAGACGATTACGCAACTTGTCGGACCCCATGTTGGTATCGAGACGATTGCGCGTGATATCGCTCTAGAGGTCCCATTTGAGGGTGAGCTTGTTGATGCAATGTGTGCGGCGATAATCAAAGAGGATGCTCAGGCGATACCTGTCCCCTACCTTATGTCTGGTGGTACCGATAACAAGGCACTGGCACAGTTGGGTATCGTCGGATATGGATTCTCACCGCTAAAACTTCCAAAAGAGTTCGATTTTGTCGCTATGTTCCATGGCGTAGATGAGCGGGTTCCGTTGGAGGGTTTGACCTTTGGGGTTCGCGTTCTCAAGGACTTCTTAGAAAACTCTTAAATACTCACATCATCGAGTGCGCTGCGTACAACATCGGGCAGAGAGATTTCCTCGCTCTTTAATAGGCCTCGCAGCTGTGCCCCTGTGCGCGCCCCAACTATCGCGCTGGTAACTCCTGGAGCATCCCTTACCCAGGCAAGAGCTACCTCTAGTGGTGAATAACCTAAACCCGAGGCTGCGACGGCAACTGCCTCGACTGTGCGGGTGCTACGCGCATCCAAATATGGCTCTATATGTTTTGCAAAGTGCGGGGCCGCTCCACGTGAATCACTTGGAATTCCATTTCTGTATTTTCCTGTCAGAACACCACGCGCAAGTGGAGCCCAAGCGAGAAAACCGACGCCGCAATTTTGTGAGGCTTCGATAATCTCTATCTCAGCCTCCCGATTTAAAAGAGAGTATTCGCTTTGAATAGTCGTGATCGGGGCCTTCATTGGGTTTGCCTGTTGCTTGGTCGCACTACGCGCCAACTGCCAACCAACATAGTTGCTTACACCAACGTAACGGGCTCGCCCGCTTGTATAGGCATAGTCCAAGGCGGCTAAGGTTTCATCGATTGGAGTGAATGGATCCCAAGCGTGTAACTGCCAGATATCTACAAAATCACTTCCCAGGCGTGTCAGGGATCTATCGAGTTCGGCGATCAGTGCAGCACGAGATGCGTTCACACTTCTGATTCCATCTGGAAAGCTCAGACCAGATTTTGTTGCGATGATAACGTCATCACGATTGACTAGGGGACCAACTAGGCCGCCCAACACCCGCTCACTATCGCCATCGCCATAGGTATTGGCTGTATCTAGGAAGTTACCGCCGGCATCTATAAATGCGCGACATTGTTCAGCGGCCTCATGCTCATCGGTATCCCGACCCCACGTCATCGTGCCAAGGGCCAATCGTGAGAGCATCAGGCCGCTGGTGCCTGCTCTCCGTAATTCCATGAGACGACCTTAGCAAGGCGTCAGCTATAAACCTGCGATAGCCTTGACGTTATGCAAGTAGTTCTGATTCGACATGCGCACTCTGAGGCCAACGCCAAAGGAATTCTCTCAGGGCGTATGGCAGGGGTAGCACTTTCGCCTACTGGATTGCTCCAAGCTGAGGATCTGATCTTACGATTGGGTGCAATCAAGGTAGCTCAACTGCGGATTAGTCCCCTTGAACGCTGTGCACAAACGATAAACCCCTGGTGGCAGATGGTAGGACATGTAAAGAATCCCTCAGTAGAACTCCAGGAGGATGAGAATCTTATAGAGGTTGATTACGGCAATTGGAGCGGTAAAAAGTTATCGGTCTTATCGATGAACCGGTTGTGGAAAACAGTGCAAAATAATCCAAGTGCGATGTATTTTCCATCGGGTGAAGGGTTGGCTGCGATGCAAGAGCGGGCGATGCGCGCTATCTATGGCTCACTTTCCTCCAAGAAAAAGGGGGCAACCGTGCTGGTCAGTCATGGAGATGTCATCAAATCCATCGTTGCCTCGTCTTTGGGGATGCATCTTGATGACTTCCAGCGCATCGTGATTGACCCAGCATCTGTGACTATCATCGATTTTAGTGGAAACATGCCCCGTCTCTTGCTTCTCAATGATTCTCGATCTCAATTGGAGAGTTTTATCAATGCTCCTTACCGCAAACGTAATCTGCTGGGTGGGGGCGCGGGTAGGTGAGCTTCATATTTGATTCAGTCGATCGGTTCATAGCCGGTACGGTTGGGGCGCCCGGGGAGCGTGCTTTCTTCATACAGGTTCGTTTTGCATCTCGATTAGTCACCGTTGCACTTGAGAAGGTACAGGTCGCCGCCTTGGCACAGCGGTTGGAGATGCTCATCAGCGAATTACGAAGGAGCAATCCCTCACTTCGTACTTCGTCTTCTTCTCGTGATGATGAACCTCTGGAGGTTCCGATTGAGCCCGAATTTGAGGTCGGCGCAATCTCTATTGCCTGGGATGAAAGTGAGGTCAAAATCAGTATTGATCTCTTTGAGATGACAACAGCGCAGGAGGAGTCGGCAAACTCACTGAGAATATATGCCGACATCCCAACCTGCGCCGCGTTTGTTAAACGATCAAAGGCTCTCGTGAATGCAGGTCGTCTTCCCTGCCCGTTCTGTGCCATTCCTATAGATCCAACAGGCCATCTGTGTCCGAGGGCTAATGGTTATAGACGCTAAGAAATCGCTCATACTCTTTGGAGAGATGAGTGTGACGGGGCGTCTTATCGATGCTTCAAATGCGACTTTGTATGCCACGGTTTGCGATGAGAGTAGAACGATGACATGTATCTACAAACCGGTTGCAGGAGAGCGTCCATTGTGGGATTTTCCAGATGGTGGATTAGCTAACCGCGAATATGCAGCTTATTTGGTCAGTGAGGCTATGGGCTTCGATGTAGTGCCTCTTACAGTTCTGCGAGAGGGTCCATATGGATCCGGGATGGTGCAAGAGTGGATAGATATTGATGAATCAATTGATCTTGCTGAATTCTTCTCAACGGATTTACCTTCCTTACGTGCAATGGCCATCTTTGACGCCGTGATTAATAATACCGACAGAAAGATCGGACATTTGCTCCCGTCACAGAATGGGAAGTTGTTTGGCTGTGATCATGGTGTCACATTTCACAGCGATGACAAATTGCGAACGGTGCTCTGGCAATGGGCAGGGGAGAAATTGACGGGCACTGAGATCGATCAGCTTCACAATGGTTTAGATCTGGTCAATGGCCAATTAGATCTCTCGCCATATTTAAGCCCACCTGAGATCAAGGCTCTCACGCTGCGCCTCAAGAGGCTTCTTGCCTCTGGTGTGATGCCTGTTCCTAGCGCGGATTGGCCACCTGTCCCGTGGCCAGCATTCTGATTCAACTCTATCTAGAATAGGTCGATGAAATCTTGGGAAAGTGCCCACGCGCCCGAGATCGATCCACGCCTGGTGTCTACAACCCTTGAGCTGACCAACTCTCGTACAGGTATCAAGGAGCCAGTTACAAGAAAAGACGAGTACACCATGTATGTCTGTGGGATTACACCCTACGATGCAACGCACGTGGGTCATGCGGCAACATATGTGAGCTTTGATCTCATCAACAGATATCTTCTTTCACAGGGTTCAAAGGTCAACTACGTCCAAAATATCACCGATATTGATGATCCGCTTTTGGAGCGAGCAGTGCGCGATGGGCTGGATTGGAAGGAGCTCGCTACTTCACAGATAGAGCTTTTTCGCAATGACATGCAGGCACTCCGTGTCCTTGCGCCAACAGATTATGTCGGTGCCGTGGAGTCGATACCTCTTGTCATCGATGCAATCGAAATATTGAGAGATCGTGGCGCGACTTATACGATCGAGGGAGATCATTATTTCCATAACTCTCCAGAGACTGGCTTCGGTGGTTTGGCACATCTGGAGCAGTCAGAGATGGAACTTATTTTTTCGCAACGAGGAGGAAATCCACAGCTGGCAGGCAAGTTAGGCCCTCTGGATTGTTTGGTCTGGATGGCACAGCGAGAAGGTGAGCCGGGTTGGAGTACGAGCATTGGTGACGGACGCCCTGGTTGGCATATCGAATGCACGGCCATAGCAATGCACTATCTGACTGGGGATAATCGGCAGGAGAGCCTTATTGATATCCAAGGTGGTGGTAGCGATCTGGTATTTCCACACCATGAGATGTGTCGCTCACAAGCTAGGGTGCTGACGGGAAAAGAGTTAGCAGCACACTATGTTCACACAGGGATGATCGGCTTTGATGGTGAAAAGATGAGTAAGAGCAAGGGAAATTTACTCTTTGTCTCGAAGTTGATTGAGCAAGGAACACATCCGATGGCACTACGTTATGCCCTGATGAGCTCTCACTATCGCCAGGATCGTATGTGGAGCCAAGAGATGCTCATAGAGGCCGAGAAATCCCTCAAATATCTCTCTGGTGCTCTGTCAATGCCGAGTGTTCATGAGACGGATTCACTTTGTGCCCAGATTGCTGATGCTTTGGCTGATGATTTAGATACGCCAAGAGCTCTTGACTTATTGCAAGAGTGGAGCCGCTTAAGTGTTGAGGGATCATCGGGAGGAGATGCGATGCAATTGCGCGATACGGTAGATATGTTGTTGGGGCTTCGCCTTTAATCCTTCGAACGACGACGCAAATAGCGTTCAAACTCTTGTGCAATCATCTCACCCGAAACATCCGGGATCTCAGCGGCATCCTTGGACTCCTCTAGCGCCTTCACATAGTCGGCAACATCCCTATCCTCTTTGGCAAGGTTATTTATCTCGATCTCCCAAGCATCCGATGCTGCAGCGAGTGCGGACTGCGGGATGGATAAATTGAAAAAATCCTCGAGCCCGTGAATTAGTGCTAGAGATGATTTCGGTGATGGGGAGTTTGAGGCGTAATGGGGGACAGGGGCCCACAATGAGATCGAATCAATTCCACGGCGCATACAATCCTCATGAATCACGCCAAGAATTCCCGTAGACCCCTCATAGCTTGAAAGTTCAGCCCCTAGACGCTTTGCAATCGATGCACTAGCTGCCGTCAGATTCACTGAGATGGGGCGGCTATGAGGAGTATCTGCAAGCAATGAGCCAAGTGTCACAATCATCGAGACTTCAAGGTCATCGGCTAAGTCCAGGAGTTCGTGTGTAAATGTCCTCCACCGCATTGAGGGTTCTGCCCCCTTGACGATCACAAAATCACGTGAAAGATGAGGCAGGACAAGTCCAAAAATCGAGGTGCCTGGCCAGACGATGAAGCGGGCCTGAAGTTCATTTAAGCGAGTTACAGGGCGATTGACTTGAAAGTCATAGAAATCTTCGGATTCGAGCTCGGCAATTAACTCAGGCGCAACTTCGTAATCAGTAAAACTCCAGGCACCTAAAAGATGATCCAGTGCACCTGAAGCAGCCTCTCCAGCATCACTCCATCCCGAAAATGCCATCACCATGACGGGATTGCGTAACAGTGGGATCTGATGTATCTGCATAGCCTCAAACCTTACGGTACGCTCGCGCAAGTGAGGAGTTCTGATAATCGTGGTTTTTTTCAGGCCATCTTCTTTGATATGGATGGACTTCTCGTTGACTCAGAGCCATTGTGGTTGGAGTCAGAGCGCCAAGTCACTGCAGCTTTTGGCTACACCTGGTTGGACTCTGACCAAGTGGCCTGCTTGGGGGGACCCCTAACTCGCGTTGGCGAGTATATGTCCCTCAAATGCAACGGGAGTAGATCTCCTGAGTACTTCACCCAAGAGCTCATCAAGGTTCAATGTTCGAAACTTCGAGGTCGTACGCCCTTGATGCCTGGTGCCATTGAACTCGTCAGAGAGCTGAGCAAGAACGGAGTTCCAACTGGGCTTGTATCGGCCAGCCCACGATCCATTGTCGATGTCGTTTTGGAGAATTTGGGCGGAAATCCCTTCCCATTCTCGATCAGCTGCGATGATGTTCATCAGACCAAACCACACCCGGATGCCTATTTATTGGCCGCTCATACATTGGGGGTAGAGATCTCCCAATCACTGATTTTTGAGGACTCGCTCACCGGGGTTGAGGCGGCAAAGGCCAGTGGGGCTTGGCTCATAGCGGTGCCACATCTAATAGTTGTTCCTGAGAGTGAACGTGTACGAAGTATCAGGAGCTTGGAGCAGCTCTCTTTTTCGAAGCTGCAGGAGCTTTACCAGGACTTCCAGATAAAAATTTAATTATGTGCCGGACAGATAGTTTTGAAGAAGCACGAATCACAAAGTTTGCTTGGCTTTGGTGGCCAGTACTCCTTCTCAATTGAGATAAAGATATCTTTGGCCGTCTGATGTAAGGATTTTTCAGCATCATGGAGATCGGTTGGGGTCGGATTATTCTTTAGAATCCTCCCATCTCCAAGATAAATGAGTTGGAGAAGACGGGGAAGAACCTTGTGTGTCTTCCAATATAGGAGTGCATAAACACGTAACTGAAAAAACGCTTTACCCTCCCATCCTGCCCGTGGTGCCTTTCCTGTTTTATAATCCACGATCCGCACCTCACCAGTTGGAGCGATGTCCAAGCGATCAACGTATCCATGAAGATATACATCTGGAGTAAAGTCACTCTCTAGATGCAACTCTCGATGCGTCGCCTCAAAGGTATCTGGTCGCTCGAGTGTGAAGTATGTTTGCACAAGTGCCGATGCCCGGTCTAGCCACTCTTTTTCATCACTGACCATCTGTGCTAACTCTGGTTTTGCCGCGACTTGGGCGCGCCATCGAGAGGCAAGAAGTTCAACTGCTGTACTCACCGTTCTCTGGTGCGGGATACTTTCGAAGAGATCGTGTAGAACGGTATGAACGAGAGTTCCCCGCTCGGCATCGAGATTGGGTGGCTGTGGGAGCTTATCAATCGAACGGTACTTGTAGAGTTGTGGACAGTTCGTATAATCCCCGACGCTGCTCGGTGATAGGCGAAGCCGGGGATCATTACTCACGTGTTGCAAGATACTCGTACTCCTGCCTAAATTTTCGCCTAAGATACCCTCGTGTCTAATCTTGGGTATTTCGCTGCCGGTGATCGCATTCAATTGACTGATCCCAAGGGCAAGATGTATAGCTTTACCATCGAGGCTGATAAAGAGTGGCACACGCACAAGGGTTGGATTACTCATAACGAGCTGATCGGTCTTGCTGAGGGCTCAGTCGTCAGTACGAACGCAGGATTGAAGTTCACGGCATTTAAACCCCTTCTTGCCGACTTCGTCCTCACGATGCCTCGGGGTGCAACGATTATCTATCCCAAGGACGCCGCGATGATTGTGGGGTTGGCCGATGTATATCCAGGGGCCCGTGTTCTAGAGGCCGGAGTCGGCAGTGGTGCACTCACCATCTCACTTTTACGGGCGGTCGGAGGTGGCGGCAGTGTCCACTCAGTAGAGCGGCGTGAGGATTTCGCCGCACATGCACAGGCAAATATTGCAAGTTACTTCGGTGGCGCACCAGCTAATTGGAGCTTGATTGTTGGGGATCTTCAAGACCAAGAGGTCAGTGAAAACTTCGATCGAGTTATCCTGGACATGCTCTCGCCCTGGGAGTGCATCGATTGTTCGGCCAGGGCGCTACGTCCAGGGGGTGTCTTGATGGCCTATGTCGCAACGACAACACAACTATCAGTGACCGCTGAGGCTATAAAGGGCGACGGGCGTTTCACAGAACCAGAGAGTAGTGAGACGATCGTACGAGGTTGGCATCATGAGGGGCTGGCAGTTCGGCCCCAACAGCGCATGATTGCTCACACTGGATTTCTCATCCAATCACGCAAGATGGCACCAGGGGTGGAGGTCCTTGCCCGTAGGCGCAGGCCAGCAAAGGGAGCATACGATGTCGCGCAAGATTGAGCGCTTAATCAATCTTACGATCGCCCTGCTTGCGACAAAGAGATATCTCACGAAGAATCAGATTTTCGCATCGGTAGAGGGGTATGAGGGCAGTGCCGAAGCCAAAGAGCGTATGTTTGAGAGAGATAAAGATGATCTTCGAAACTTGGGCGTGGCCATTGAATTGGGTAGTTTTGATCCCCTCTTTGAGGATGAGGCTGGATACCGAATTGCCCCGGAGGGTTATGCCCTAGACCTTGGGGCAATCACTGGTACCGAGATCGCCCTACTCTCCTTGGCGGCAGAGGCGTGGAAGGGAGCAGCGCTGGATCAATCTGCACAAAGCGCTTTGACAAAGCTCCGCTCAATGGGTGTGGACTCTGATCTTGATGCACTACCTGCACTGGCACCTCGATTGATGGCTACTCATGCTGGCTTTCAAGTTATCACAACGGCTATCTCAAAGAGGGAGAGGATTTCATTCTCTTACCTATCTGAATCATTAAAATCAGAGCTACGCACAATAGAGCCATATGCGATAGCAACAAAAGCTTCCCACTGGTACGTCGCCGGACGCGATATTTCGAAATCTGCGATGCGTACCTTCAGATTGGATCGCATAGACAGTGAGGTAACAACGAGTAAGAATGGTAGCGGTTATGAGATTCCTCCCGACTTTGATCTTCTGGCCAGCCTTGCCCTTGAACAGAGTGCGCACATTGCCAGAGTTGATATTCGCAAAGGTAAAGCACATCTAATGCGCAACGCTTCTCTCTCAATAGAGGATAAGGGAGAATGGGATCAAATCACTATCAACTATCTTGATTCAAGGAGTTTGATTGATCTTCTGCTGTGGCACGGTGATGATGTACTTCTGATCGCCCCTGAAAGCCTTCGTATGGAATTGATCGACCGAGTTCAAGAGATCATCGACCTTCATGTCTAAACCTTCACAAAGCTCTCTTGGACGTACCGCCCGGCTTTTAGATCTGGTGCCCTATCTAGCATCCCATCAGGGTATTGCGCTCTCGCATCTAGCGCAGGATTTTTCTGTCACAGAGCCCGAGATGATCGCAGATTTAACGACTCTCTGGATGTGTGGTCTGCCTGGATATACACCCCTTGAGCTCATGGACCTCTCCTTTGAGTCGGGTTTTGTGACTATACGCAACGCCTCGACCCTCTCAAATCCCCGAAGGCTCAGCGAAGAGGAGATGATCGCCCTTCTGCTTGGTCTTGATCTGGTTATTGAATCCCTACCCAGTGAGAGAGAGGATCTGCGTGTAATCGCCGCCGATCTTGTAGCTAGGTTATCGAGTCGAGTCAGCGTCCCAACCAAGTTATCGGCGAAGCCCTCTACACCTGGCTCGGTACGCGCTGTAATACAAGATCTCTTGCAGAAGAGGGGTGCACTAGAGATCCTCTATCACTCCTCCTACTCAGATACCGTGACTTCTCGGGTTGTAACGCCTATTGAATTTCGGGAGGAAAATAATTTCGAATATCTATGGGCTTTTTGTCAGAGAGCAGGGGGATTTCGAAGTTTCCGTCTTGATCGTATTCAATCGGCCCAACTCAGTCAGATGCCCACATATGAACCGGAATCACCGGTTCAAGACAAGGCCGCTACGATCTCCTACACGCTACGAGCTCATTCAAGGCCAAGACAGATCATGGAGCGATTTGGAATCGATAAGAGTGATTTTGCCGGGGATCTTCCGGCCGCCTCCTTTTCGTACGAATGGATCCGGCGTTCGATTCTGGCATGTTCAGGCAGTGTGGAGCTTGTGCAGCCAGCCTCTGTACGAGCGCTGATACTCCATTCGGGTAGAGCGATATTGGAGCGTTACAAAGCAGGCTGAGTTCGGCTATCGCTTGGCCCTGGCTCTGCGGTAAACTATGCTCACCACTTCATCAGCAACTAGGGAGCAAGCCTCATGGGTTTTCGAAATCCTACGACCATCATTATTCTTCTCACCGTAATTCTCGTCCTATTCGGGGCAAAACGTCTTCCAGACTCTGCTCGTTCTCTTGGGCGCTCAATGCGGATTTTCAAGAGTGAGATCAAAGAGATGAACAATGATGAAAAAAGTCCCGAGGATGAAAAAACTTCCGAGAAATAAACTGTGATGGCGTCGAACCTTGACGCTCGGATGCCTCTGCTTGATCATCTGCGAGAACTTCGCAAGAGAGGTTTTCGCGCCGCAATCATAATCGTGTTGGCTTCTGGAATTGGTCTTTTTTTCTACAATGAGATCATCACCCAACTTGCCGTTCCTGTCTGTGATCTCAAAGCGGCACAGGCCTCAGGGGCTTCGAATTGTGGGGCTCTCTATATCAGTGGAGTTCTAGGTCCTCTCAACCTTCAGATTAAGGTAGCGATACTTTCGGGGCTCATCGCCTCTGCACCTCTATGGCTCTACCAATTATGGGCCTTCATAGCCCCTGGTCTGCATCGAAAAGAGAAACGCAACTCAGTGCTTTTTATAGTTTCAGCAACTCCTTTCTTTGCATTGGGAGCGACTCTGGGCTACTTGGTCCTTCCAGTAGCGATTAGAATTCTCTTCGGTTTTACACCCAGCGCCCTTACAAATCTCGTTCAGTTTGATGACTACCTCGATTTTGTCTTAAGGATAATCTTGATCTTTGGCCTTGCCTTCGAATTGCCCGTCTTTCTTGTCACACTCAATCTGATTGGAGCCATCAGGGGAGAGACGATACTCAAGCCCTGGCGAGTGTGGATTTTTTCCATCGTTCTCTTCACAGCGGCCTTCACACCAACGGGTGATCCGATTACCATGCTTCTTCTAGCTGGACCCCTGTGCGCCCTCTATTTTCTCGCAGGTGGCATCGGTGTTATGGTCGATAAGAAACGCGATAAACGCGCTGCACAGATGCCAACGGGTATCGCACCTATTGAATCTGCCACCCCTATCGAGTGATAGCGCGATAAGGTCGCCTTATGTGGGCCTTGGTAATAAACCCATCGTCTGGGTCGGGAAAAGGCCTGAGAGTAGGGCGCAACGTCAAAGAGTTTCTCGTTGAGCATAGCTTAGAGCACGAGATAATTGCAGGCGATTGCACCAGTAGTGTTCGTAGAAATCTCTCTAGTTTTCTAGTCAAACATCCCGATTGCTCTGGGGTTTTTAGCGTTGGGGGAGATGGCACCGCTCATGAAGTAATGCAGGTGACCACCCCTCTTAAGGTGCCGCTTGCAGTGATCCCTGCAGGTTCTGGAAATGATCTGGTTCGAGCGCTGGGCTGGCCTTTGGATGATGTAAGTGATTATCTAGACAAGATCATCTCTACACCCTGTACGAGCATCGATCTTGGATACGCTCAAGGTCAGTGGTTTGGCGCCGTTCTCTCAACCGGCTTTGACTCTCTCGTCAATGAGCGGGCGAACAGATTGTCATGGCCTCGTGGGGTGATGAAATACAACGCAGCGATTGCCATCGAACTACCACGATTTCGACCCCGCCACTACGAGATTAGGCTGGATGAGCAAGTAATCTCAACAGGGGCGATGCTAATCGCAGTTGCCAATGGAAGTAGTTATGGCTCTGGAATGTTGGTATGTCCTGAGGCCACGATGATGGATGGTTATTTTGATGTGATGATCCTTCATCCCGTTTCTAAATGGGAGTTTCTCAAGGTTTTTCC
>SXGS01617186.1_pt1 | contig 58212 bp, 40 predicted proteins | sample 3174681 | NCBI WGS metagenome assembly SXGS01 (sample SAMN11356861, study PRJNA531348) | freshwater metagenome | isolation source: freshwater sample F1-80 | place: China: Fuxian Lake, Yuxi | collected 2017-12-25
CCAGTGGTTTGGCATAAGCGTAAACGCGAAGAGTTCGACTTGATATCTCTCAAGCCCTTCCGCTAGGATTCGGAGGAAGGCGTCGTAGTCCTCGGGCTCATGAAAGATCGTACATCGAGCATTGCCACGATTGAGTGCATGATAAATGTATCCGGCTTCGTCAACACGTTTCTGTCGAGGCATATGTGCGACCCAAAGTGCAAAACCCATAACATACGGGTTCAACACACGACAAGCAACCCCCGTCCCATTTTCTCGCCGTCCCGCTTTGAAATGCCTGTTTCGTCCTGACGCTTGAATCCGGTCTTGCACTTGTCCAGAGAAATACATTGACATGCAGACGCGTTGTCTATAAAATCCGTTCCGGAACACCGACACTTAGCAGATTCTACTTACTAATTACTAAGCATGGAATGTCGTACTATGACGGCTGCAAACCTGCGAATACCCCCTTGTAACCTCTGCATGTTTTTCGTCTTGGTTCTCTCGTCTACCTTGCAGGCGCAAAACAACGAGAAGAATTCCAACGGCGATGAGGAACAAGCACTTGTGGAAAGATGGCATAAGGTCTACGACGAAATTATCGATTCGATTCAAATTGCTCAATCGCTCCCGCCAAACGAAGGTACTAATTCCTCCGAGAAAGTGGAACTCAAGCGGGAGACTATTTTGTCCATCAGCAATCCGGCCTTCAAAGGGTTGCATGGACGAGTTTACTTGTGGACCGATCGAGGCCGGCCCGTCATCTTGGGATCGATTAAGTCCGCGAATGCCGATGAATTCCCTGGAAATCGAAGAGTAAGATACGCATTCAATTCGCTATCGCAATACCCCGTGACTGCTGGACGCAATGACAAAATTTACTGGAATTGCGAAGTGCCAGGTGTTCAATGGCAAAGCGACTTGGAAGCATCGGTTCCGTCTTCCATCCGGACGATTAGGTTAACACAAATGCGGACCATTGCTCGCGACGTTAACGGAGAACAATTGCGACTATTGACGACGCCCCTTTATCGCTACCCAGAAGAGACGCCAGACGTAACGGACGGTGCAATTTTTGGCCTTGCTCGTAGTGGGACTAATCCTCGCATTTTTTTGTTGATCGAAGCACGGCATAACAAATGGTACTTGTCCTGTGCAATGTCCAATGTCGAAAAATTATCTTTGATGAAGGGGACCAAATTGATCGGATCGTTCGACTATGTCGCGGATCATAATATTTTTCAAACAAAACCATGGTATCAAATGGTCAATGCCGAGCAGCGGCCTTCGAATGACCCAAATACAATTCTCTTTGAAGCTTGGACTCGCAATGGCAATCGATAACTTGCCCATCCTACCGCGAGAGCAATGCATTACAAGCTGGGAAAAATTTATACCTCGCCAAATGTGATTCTGCAGGCATAGGGATCCGTCCGGAAATAAACTATTTAAGTCTCAAGCTCTTCGGGGTGCGATCGGGTGCGGTCCGGCTGATGCGCGTGACGGGCGTTGAATTTCCACGGTTCATTGGGGCATAAGATCAAGGACAGTAGGTTTTGATTGTAGCCATTTGTCAAAGACGTTGCTCCAGATGTTGCTTAGGAGTATGCAACGGAGCGACATCACTTGCTGTGCTCCTGGTCGGTGCCATCTCATTCCCAACAGCTTCATTCGTTCGCTACCGATTTGCTTGCAGGCTGACGCGACGATTCCGCTGCCGATCGGAAAACCTTGGGATCTTGCGCCTTCATAGTCCATGAATCGTTTGTATCTGCGAAGGTAAGTTTCCGCTTTCAGGGCATCGCCAGCCAAAGAAGACTTATATCCATATGTCGTCTTCATGTGAGCAATTGAACGCAGTACGCGTCCATGGCCGTTTGGCTGTGCCTCGAAAGTCTGCAACGATTTCGGAGGCGGGGCGTTTCCGCTGTTCTATGTTATCGAACGTGGCGGAGTCGTGCGTGATGCATGGATAGGGCACGATCCGAATCGAATCCAAAACGCTCTCAAGAAATCAACTCCATAGAGTGGCTACTCACACAAACTCAATCGCCATTCAGCGTCGTAAGATTGTGCGTGCTTTGATCGGCAAAGAGGGCGGATGAGTAAACTAAATTGCGGTAGCAGGTTCCACTACCGCCAACTCTAGTTTTTATCTGCAACCAAGCACAGTCCAACAAATTTCTCTTCACAGGTGAAACGAAATGGAGAACCAAGCGTGTCATATTTGTACACGTCTCTAACGGCAAACGAACATGACGCTCAACCCGACAACACGCAATAGCCTACTTATTAGCATTCGCGATGCCGAAAATCGTGAGGCTTGGGTGGAGTTTGTTGAAATCTACGAACCGGTGATCTACCGGCTGTTGCGTTCGTCCGGATTGCAGGATGCGGACGCTCGAGATCTAACTCAAGAAGTTTTTCTAAAGATCAATCAGCACATTCCTAATTGGCAGCCAGGGAGCGATCGCGGCTCGTTTCGAGGTTGGCTGCGTCGCGTGACGTCTAATTTGGTAATCTCGTGGTGGCGAAAGCGGGAGCGCGAGCCGTGGCGCAAATCATTGTGGGACCCGCAGGTGGTTGCCGATCAATGGTGTAGTGCCGATGCTTCTTGCGACAATTTCGATCGCGAATTGGCTCGCGCGACATTTCGCTATGCCGCCAGCCTGGTAAAGCATGAGGTGGCTGGTACGACCTGGCAAGCCTTCTGGGAAACTGCTGTCGAGAACAAGTCGATCGCTGAAGTAGCTGCGTCCTTAGGTGTCAGTCAGGGGTCTGTGGCCCTACCTGATGAAACAGAGCCGAACGTCGCATTCCGGGCATTTGCTAGCGTTTTCTTGGCAAATACTGATCGTTTTTACCAACGAATCGCTTGATATTTTGCAAGCAGGGCCAGAGGGACTTGAACCCCCGACCGACGGATTAGAAATCCGTTGCTCTATCCAACTGAGCTATGACCCCACATCGTTAGGATTTTAACGATTTCATTCGAACTGGCTAGGTTCGCGCATTATCGATCTCGGACGATTTTGGAAACAGGCGGGGGTGCTTGGCTATAGCACCTACTGCAATCAGTGAAAATGATTGTTGAGTTTGAGTAGACCGCTGGTATTCTCTCAATGGGATTCGGATACTCATGTTCTCGGATTGGTATCGTTAACTCCCACTGTCTGAGCGTGAGGTAAACGCATGAATCGTGCTAAGTTGTGGTTGCCGATTTGTGTAATCGCATTTTGGTTGCCTTGGTTCATTGAATCAGTCGAAGCTCAATCGCGCAGACCGAATTTTGTAATCGTGATGGTGGATGATTTGCGATGGGATGAACTAAGTTGTACCGGACATCCTTTCGTGCACACGCCAAACATTGATCGGCTGGCTCGAGAAGGCATTCGATTTCGCAATGCATTTTGCACGACGGTGCTGTGCTCACCAGCTCGCGCTTCGGTCTTGACTGGACAGTACTTACATCGTCATGGAATCGTGGACAATACCGATCGCAGTGTGGCCAGCCATCGGCTGGTTACTTTTCCTTTGCGATTGCAGCAAGCTGGCTATGACACGGGATTTATCGGCAAGTGGCATATGGGGAACGATGCTTCGCCCCGGCCAGGATTTAGCCACTGGATTTGTTTAGCTGGTCAAGGCACATCGCATAACCCGCTGCTGAACGAGAACGGTTCCCAGGTTTCTCATCAAGGCTATACGACCGATGTGCTCAGTCTGAAAGCGGTCGAGTTCGTGCAGAGCAATCGTGCAGCACCTTTCTGCTTGATCGTTGCGCACAAAGCGTTGCATCCGGAAACAGTACAGTTTGCCGACGGCAGTTTGTCGGACCCGAGCGCGGCCAAGTTCATACCCGCTGACCGGCATCGCGATTTGTACCGCGACGCCGCTATCCCGCGCCGCTTAAACGTTGTCGATTCGTTACTTGGCAAACCCGCTTTGCGTCAACCCATTTCGGGCTTGGTCCCATTGAGCCGCGAAACGGGGACCAATGATGATACGGTGCGTGACCGCTTGCGCATGCTGGCTGCGGTCGAGGAAGGATTGGGGCAATTGCTTGGCGCACTGGAGCAGATTGGGCAGTTGGATAATACCGTGGTAATCTTCACCAGCGACCATGGATATTGGTACGGCGAACATGGATTGAGCGTTGAGCGCAGATTGGCCTACGAGGAAGGCATACGCATTCCCCTGCTGGCTCGCTACCCCAAGGAATTTCCCGCAGGCCTGCTGGTCGACGAGATGGTGTTGGGGATCGACTTAGCTCCCACGGTCTTAGAACTTGCAGGGGTATCAACGAAGCTGGACGCGGACGGAACTAGTCTGCTCCCGTTGGCGCAGCCAATTCAGCCTGGCGCGTGGCGCAAATCCTTTTTGATTGAGTATTCATCGGACACGGTGTTTCCGCGCATGCATAAACTTGGCTATCGCGCCATTCGTACCGAATCGTGGAAATATGTTCGCTACCTTGAGCAGATCGACATGGATGAACTATACAACTTGAAGGCGGACCCTTATGAAATGAATAACCTAGCTATGTCCACGGACGCTCAGACCACACTGAAGCAACTCCAGGATGAGCTACGGCGGCTCGAATCAACGCGTAATTTGGCACGCGAATGAATGCTGGCGCTCAGTGCGATTACGCAACGACGTCGCATCAACCAGCGCCGTGTTGCATGGTTACTTCTTCGTAAGGCTGAATCACGACAAATCCGTCGCCGTTGAATTCCATCTGGATCGACTCGCCGCTGCCGCGACCAAAAAAAGTCTTCAGCGACACGTCGGTACGAAACTCTGGTTTTAGAGTTCCTGACCAGCAAACGGTCGCGTTGGGATCAGTTCGTACTGGAGCGCCCGGCTTGACCATCAACGTTAGCGGTTCGAAGTGTGTGGTAATCGCAACCAGCCCATGACCAGTGAGCTGAACGTTGAAAAAACCGCCAGCTACCAAGGCAGCGAGTTTTTTCATCATGCGAATCTCCCAGTTAATCGTGGGCTCGAAGGCTAATAAGTCGGAGCCATTAACTACGATCGATTCGCCTTGCAATCGCAAAATCTGGATCGTCTTGCCGCTGTCGGCGAGATACAGCCGCCCTTGTCCTTCGGCCTTGGTTAGTTTCGCTCCTTCACCAGTGACACTTCGTTTTAGCAAGGAACCCAGTCCTTGATCGAGTAAACCTTCGCGCGTGAACTTGATTTTTCCGGTATAAGCAACCATGGAGCCAGCTTTGGTCCAAACCATCGAATTGAGGTTGACTTCCAACATGCGATCATTTTCAAGCTGGAAAAAATCTTGCGCAGCATCGTTCTGAGCGGTTGCTTGAACAAATTCCTCGATCGTGTAGCGGCTCATCAAAAACTTCTCCTAATTCAGTCAACTGAAAATGGTCACTCATGCGGTGAATTCGGTTACCACGCCGTCGTTGGACGATGTCCAGCAATGTCCGGTATAGTTCTGCTACCGCCGTTGGAACGAAGCATTCTAACCAATCCAAGCACGAAACTGCTTGAGAGACCTCAAGATTTCTAGTACGCTACCAATCTCCAAGAGCGAGATTACCGTTGTATCGTGAAATAACGTCGCCTGTTGGCCAGCGTCCAAAGTAGGTAAACCGTGTTTAGAAAAAACTCACTTCTGGTTGGGACCAGTTCCGTTTTCGATTTGCTTCTGTCTGCTCCATTGGCCGTTTTGTGCGCCGCAAGCGTTCTAATCGCTTTAGGATGCAGTAAATCTCAACCGTCGGCGCCGACCGGCGGCCCGGGGCCACTGAGTGCCAACGCGCCGAGTGAAACGAAGGAAAATCGCCGCGTTGTTTTCCTGATTAACACCGACGACCCATTCTGGGATGCTTGCCGACAAGGCTTGATGCAGGGCGAGAAGGACTTCAAGCTCGCAGATGCAAACTTGTCAGCCGCAATGGAAGTTCCGGATGGGACCATCAAAGGGCAAATCGACAAACTTCGCCAATTGGCCAGCCAATCCGATCTCGCTGGTTTGGCAGTGTCCGCGATTTCAGCCGACAATCCGTCGATTGCGGATGAATTGGACAAGTTTCAAAAGAAAGGTGTCAAAGTCATCACCGTGGATGGTGATCTGTTGCGAGCAAAATATCGAACGAACCGCAAGTACTATTTGGGAACCGACAATGAAGTTGCTGGAGAGGTGCTTGGCAAAGCGGCGCGGACCCTGCTGACCAGTCGTGGAAAAAACGCTGGCGGCTATGTTCAGTTTGCAGGGTATACCGACAACGATAACGCGCGCAGTCGCATGGACGGATTCAAGAAAGGAGTCGGGGCCGAATTCGTCGAAAAGGACCGAGTTAGCGACGAAACCGATCGCACACGAGCTCAGGAGAATGTTCGAAATGCTTTGTCGAACTTCCGTAAGGATCTGGTGGCGCTGGTCGGCATTTGGGCCTACAATGCTCCCGCGATCGCCCGAGTTGTGAACTCAGCGGGTGTCAAGAAAGATATCGTTGTCGTCACGTTTGACGCTCAAAAGGACGCGATCGACGAAATGGAGCGAGGTAACATTGACGCAATGCTGGTTCAGAATCCATTTGATATGGGATACCAAACCGCCAAATTGCTACGAGCCATGGTACTGGGTGACGAAGCGGTCGAAAAGGAAATGTTTCCCAACTTTGGTGCAGAGAATGGAGATCTTTACACGACGGGCGTTCGCTTGGTTGTGCCTAATGAAGGTACGCCGCTGAAGACCGAAGACTACGATCCGAAAGTCGTCGAGTTTATGAAGCTTGACGATTTCAAGAAGTGGCTGGCGAAGTTCAATCTGACCAGCTCCTAAGATTAAACTGACTTCATGAGCGCATTTGGACAAAGTATCTTTGCACGGTTGGGAATTCGCGCCACGGAAGTTGCCTTGGTGCTAGCCATCGTGGCGATTGTTGGGATTACTTTGGCCGTCGATGAGAATCGATCGTATTGGTTTGAATCTCAAACAAACGCCGTCGAGATAGGTCGTCAAGCATCGCTGTTGGGAATCTTTGCACTGGGAGCGATGATGGTCATCATTTCCGGAGGCATCGATTTGTCTGCCGGTTCGATGATCGCATTCAGTGGCACATCGATCGCTTGCACGATGATCGTCTTGGAGCATGGACCTGGCAAAGACTTATTGCCCCAGTGGTTGGTCGTAGCGCTGGGCATTTCCGCTGGTTTGTTCGCCGGTTTCTTAGTCGGCACCTTGCATGCTTGGTTAATTACCAGCGTCGGCTTGCCGCCGTTCGTGGCCACGTTATCAACGCTAGTAGGACTGCGATCCTTGGCTCGAATAATGTGTGAGTACACGACCACCGCTTTCATGAACGGCAAAAAATCTCAAGTGCCGATCGAGCAGGAGTTCTTTAGGTGGCTGAGCGATGCCAAAAATGTTTGGCTGTGGATTGTGGTCTTTCTAGTGCTTGCTGCGGTTACTTGGGTAATCCTGAGCAAGACGGTGCTTGGTCGGTACATTTACGCTATGGGTGGCAATGAACAAGCGGCGCGATTGAGTGGCATTCGCACCGATAAACTCAAATGGTTCGCCTATGTTTTTGGGGCGATGACCGCCAGTTTGGCTGGAGTTTTTTACATCGCCAACGAAGGCGTTTCCGCGCCGGTCAACCAGGGTCGCGGGCACGAACTCAATGCCATCGCAGCCGCTGTTGTGGGAGGTTGTAGTCTCCAAGGAGGAATCGGCACGGTCTCTGGTACGATGTTGGGTGCGCTATTTTTGCGATTGGTGATCGACGCCGTTTCGAAGATTATCAAGAGCGGTGCCGATATTTGGGAAGGCCTGATTGTAGGCGTTGTGGTCGTGCTGGCGGTTACCTTTAGTCAACTGCAACAACTACGAGGTTCCGGTCGCCGTCTTTTCCCAGGTGCAATGGGTTTGTGGGCGATGATCGTACTGTCGCTGACCGCTGGTTTGATAACCTTGAGCACGCGCGGGTTTCACCCTGCCTGGATCGTGGCAGTCATCACATTTGCGCTGGTCTGGTTGTATGGCTTCAGTGAAAAACGTCGAACAGCCTGATGTTAGGGTGTTAAAGAACTGGCTTTGCCGCAGGCAGGCGATTACTTTGTTGACGAGAAAAGCCTGACGACATCAGATTTGATCACTTTGCCCATGGCATTGCGAGGTAGTTCGGGTACGGACATCATTTTCTTAGGAATCTTGTAGGGCGAGAGCTTGTCGCGACACCAAGTCCGTAATTCTTCTAATTCGATCGATTCGCCAATTTTGTTGACGATGGCCGCCGCGACGCACTCACCCCAGGTTTCATCTGGCAATCCTACGACGGAGCATTGCTGGATGCGCGGGTATTGCAGCAGCACTTCCTCGATTTCCAGAGCTGAAAGTTTATAGCCGCCCGACTTGATGATATCGACTGATAGCCGTCCCATGATGCGGTAGTAACCGCGTTCCAGGACCGCCATGTCCCCGGTTCGAAACCAGTCGCCGTCGAACGCTTCTCTAGTCGCTTCGGGGCGATTCCAATATTCGCGAAAAACGGTTGGTCCGCGAACTTGGATTTCGCCGGGCTCGTGTTCTGTTTCAATGATTTTTCCAGAGTCGGATATCAGTCGGATATCGACGCTGGGCAGTGGCAAGCCAACAGATCCGGCACGCCGCTCACCGTGCAGTGGATTGGAGATCGCCATGCCAATTTCGGTCATGCCATACCGTTCCAATAGACTTTGGCCGGTCAGCTCATGCCATTGCTGATGAACGCTGGCCGGCAGCGCCGCTGAACCTGAAATCATCAAACGCATGTTGGCGAACCCCTCGCACAAAATTTTTCGCTCGTCGGGCCGCGTGTGTTCCAACGCTTGGATCAGTTTGAAGTAGATCGTCGGCACAGCCATGAATAACGTAAAGTTACCGGCGCCTACTCGATCAAGAATCGTTTGGGCGTTAAAGGACTCGAACGAATCTACCTGCGCCCCGGACCACAGCCCGCAAGTCAGCACGTTGATGATCCCGTGAATATGATGCAATGGCAGAAACAACGGAATGCGATCGGTGGCGTTCCATCCCCATGCTGTCACCAACGAAACAACTTGGGCTTCGATATTGGCATGCGTCGTGACCACTCCCTTAGGCTTATTCGTCGTTCCACTGGTGTACAAGATCATCGCCGCGCGCTGGGCAGCAATGCGAGGCAATTGGACGCTCTCGTTTGTGGCCGCATCGCTCTCGGAGAGCAATCTGATACGCAGCTTTGCGCAAATCAACTTTAGTTTGTCGATCATTGAATCGGCTAAGATGACGGTATCAGCTTGGCAATCGGTAATTGCGTATTCCAATTCAGGTTCTGTGGCGGAACTGCTCAACGGAACGCAGATCCCGCCAGCTCGCCACACTGCCCATTGACAAGCCGTGAATTCGGCAGCCATCGAGCACAGGATCGCGACGCGTCGCTGGCTCAGGTCCACTTGGCCGTCTAACAAGCAGGCCGCGATCCGCGCTGATCTCGACAGCAAATCGTGATAGGTCCAGCACACACCATTTTGTCGAATAGCAACTGCTTCTGAGTGTTGTACAGCTCGTTCTACCAACTCCACGATTTCGTTTCCTTGAAGAACCTATTGAAGGTCGCACGTTCAAAATTCTGCGGAGATAGTTATGAACCTACAGTGCACTCGGCCAGTTGAAACTACTATCTTGGGCGGAAGAGTGGATCTAAGTCGCGGGGATTTACGATCGCCGGTTGAGGTGGTGTAGCGGCGTTGTCACGAGCGTTTGTGTTGAAGGGAATGACGATGGCAACCGGTTCCGCTTCGACTTGCATTGTGCGTAAGTTAATCGTCGCGGTACGCACGTGAACGTTCAATTCCTTGATGCTCGATTGGGAGGCGGGAGTGCGTTTTAGAAAAGCTGGGCTCTTGCCGTCACCTTTGATTACCAACAGATCCTTGGGTTGCGTATAGATAAGTTCATGGGCAGTTCCGGAAGTGTTACTGTCCGTGGCAACGCTTTCGAAATTGACGTTTCCGTCTGCCTTGAACTCCCACTGGATGGTGTTGGAAGGGACCAGTGACCGAGTGGTGCTCAATGTCGATAGATCGTAGGCTTGCATCAGATCGCTGCTCAATTCCATTTGCCCAGGACTGAGGAACCGTAACCGATCCATATCGAGATCGTCTTCCAAAGAACTGAGCGGCCCTAAGACTACGCGTACTTGTCCTTTGAAGGCGACAGCGTTTGCGTCCAGGCGAGCTTCCATCACGTCGCGAAATTTCAAATGCACGCCTTGAAAACTCTGGGAACTTGCTTGCGTGAAGGGCGTCGATCCAGTGCGCGATTGAGAAGGATGGCGTGAACGAATCCATCCAGGGCCGTTGCCTACCAGTCGATTCTTGCTGTATTCATATACCAGTCGTGGCACTGATATACGCTCGCGCGAATACAGTTTCTCTTGTTCGTCGATTTGCGAGATGCTGATGAGAACACCATCCTGCAACACGACCGCTTCGAGGCTTGCAACATCGACTTGCGGTTTATTGAAGTTGATGGACTGGTTCAAATGAATCTCTAGCGAGTGGCAGTTGCCGTCAATCAGTAATTTCCGACGATTCTCGGTGCGAAGCTGGCCACTAAACTGTACTTGTCCTTCGACACGAGCCGTTTTGCCATCGAAGATCATCCGGCCGACCCATTGGCATGACAGCGGCTTGAGCCACTGGAGTCCTGCTCCAGGCGCTTGAGTCTGTAGGACATCGGGTGGCAATGAAAAGAAACCAGGCTGATCCATCCAAACCAGGCCGAGTTTTTGGTCGAGCCGAATGACATTGCCTGCCAAGCCACCTTGTCCAAGTGCGATCACTGCTGGTTGGCCTACGATTTGGAGATCGGCTTGACCAGCGGCATTAGTCGCCGTGCGTAATTGGTCGCCGCGTATTTCCCAATTGGATTGAGGAAGAGTCTCCGTTCCAGTTCGTGCAATCGTTAATGGCCCGTCAATCGTCAGGTCGTCAATCCAGGACTGCTGGTTCAGCCAAACGATTTTGGAGTTCAGTGTCTTGCCTATGACTACAATTGGCATCGGGCGCGCTTCAGACGAGTTCGGTTGAGCAAGTGGCAGGCTGACATAGGCGGCGCTTTGTCCGAGATTGGGATTGGCAACGGTGGGCGCTGAAACTGTTGGAGTTTGAGATACCTCTGGTTGTAACGTTTGGTTGGTAATGGCAGTAGTTTGCGGCGCGGGCAAAGTAGGTTGTGGCAAAGGCACTTGCTGTGTCTGCGACTGAATTGGTTGCGACTGTGGTATTGGCTGCTGAACGGGAGGGGACGCGGCTGGCCCGAAGAATCCGTTTAACTGCAAACCTGCGGCCAACTGTGCCGGATCGTTTTCCAAATGCCCGCTTGCGTCGGGATAAAACATTTCTAGCCACAACTCTTCGACCTTTACTTGTAGGTTCTTGGAGTTCACGGCGAGCTGGACGGCGTCCTTGGCGTGTGCCTGCTCGACGTCGAATTTCGAGTTTGGGTCGCGAGCGGACTGTTGATCCAACTGCTCAGAACTAGCTTGCTTTAACCAACATTCGATAATGCCGCCAGCCAAATGCCCTTGAGAGGGCGACTCGACAAAGGCCTTGCCGAGCAGAGTGATCTTGTGAAGTCCATCGACTGGCACCAGGCTGAACGATTGGTTCCAACGAGCTTGCCATTGACCAATGTGCGCACCAGTGGGTGTGTGCAGTTCACCGGGGCCCGGCGCAAACAGAGTCCCTATTCGATTCGGATCGGATGCTGCTATATATTGAATCGCTGGAGAAAGAAATTCGTAACCTAGATGCCTCAGGCGAACTACAGTGGCCACCGAGTCCTTAGTCAAACTGCCATACAGCCTAACGTCATTTTGCGGCAATATGATCTCGGCTCGCTTGCACTGGAGTGAGCTTTCCATGGTTGGAGAATCGAGGCGCACGAACGGTTCTGCGTGCAGGGGTCCGACCACGTCGCTGCCGATCGCGTCAACCTTGCTTAGCTTCATCGGTCCAATCCAAACTTCGCCAGCGTCCTTGCCAGTCGTAGCGGTATTTGCGGCTGGCTTCGGTGACGTCGCGTCAAAAGTCAACGTGAGTTGGTTACACCAGAGTTGGTCAGGAGTCAGTTCGCCCAGTTGATGCGTCAAGCGAACCTTGTCGGACAGCGTTGCTTCCGAGCGGTTAAAGTCGAATCTAAATCGGCTTCCGGGCTCTAGTTGCACCTTAGCTGGCAAGTGCTTCGTGTTCGCGCTGGCGATTCCGGGAGTTCCGAGTGACATCGACGCCCAAAGTCCACCATCAGGTAAGCGCTGTTCAACTTTATCTACATAAATAAGATTCAAATGGTCGAGCAATCCCCATTGGCTGGACTGAGATATTGCATTGGTGTTGGGTGAGAGCAAATCTTGCTTGAGATAAATAGAAAGGTCGCGGCCGCGCACGAAACCATCGGCGTAGTTCAGCTCGACGGCATCGGTGGTCCAAAATCGCCTGCGTTCAATACGGACTTCGCGGGTCTTTAATTCCCATGGTTTCTCGGTCTGGCCAGTGCCTGGGGAGTTATAGATGCGAATCGCGCCGACCAATCGCCCGCCAATGATCGGAGGCATGGAACCACTGAGCCAGTTGGGGGCCTCTTTGAACTGAATGATGGCACCTTCAGATGCCTCGATAATTACCAAGCTCTCATTAGCACGTGGCAGCTCTTTGGCTGAATCGGAAAGTTGTTGACGATGTGATTTGGAGATCTTGGCATAGGGAACCAACATCGTCAATTTGGCCAGTTGCAGACTGTCGGTACCGATGGGTTTCCAGTCTTTGCACAGCAGCGTCACCATCTGCGTCTTCAAAACCGTGGGGCTTGAATTCTGCCAAGCATCTTGCGCAAATCGGTTGGACCACCACGAATCGACCGCCTCCGGTGCTTCGGATTGTGCTGTGATAACGGCACGCCGCGTTTGCGCAGGTTCAATAGCCGGCACGATGCTCAATCGGTAAACGAGCATTCCTGCCAAAACCATGCCGAGATAAGAAAAATATCGTTTTGCTTGGTGCCTCATGCGATCCGTACTAGTTCCTCGTGCGTATGGGTTGGCAGTCCTCCCAGTGTCCCTTGGCTTTTAGTAGTCGCTCGATCAACTCTCGAACCGCGCCGCGTCCGCCTGGCAAACGAGTCACCAGTCGCGCGGCTCGACGTACTTCGTCCACAGCATCAAATACTGCGACCGGCAAGCCAACTTCGTACATTACGGGCAGGTCCGGTAAATCGTCGCCGATATAGCAAACTTCCTCTGGACGGACATTAAGTTGCGCAAAGATCTCGCGAGCGGCCGGCAATTTATCGGCAAACCCTTGACGGACGACTTCGATTCCCAATTCCGCGGCTCGCAATTTCACGATTTGCGAATTGCGCGCGGTCAAGATACCGAACCAGTAGCCGAATTTCTGCCACAATTTGATCGCCAGTCCATCGCGCACGTAAAAGACCTTGCTTTCGATTCCTTGATTGTCCAGGATGATTGAGCCGTCGGTCAGCACTCCGTCGACGTCCGACAAGATCAAGCGAATACTACGGGCAAAATCGGCGTCTTTGGAGGCCACAAACTCTCCTCGTTGCTAACTTGTTGCGCGATACATCGGAATGGACATCAGCGGGTCGTCGTTCGCTCGCACACTCCCGCCATGATCCTGCGGGTTCACTTTGCGGTCGAACTCGCGGCGATGCGGCAGCGACTTTAGCGGCCAATTTGCGTCGATCGATGACGCTGTGGAGAACAGCCCCATCACATCAGTAATGTCGATCATACCAATCGGCTGCGCATTGGCGCCTAACACGGGCAGTTCACTGATCTTTTTTTCCGACATCAAACTCACCGCATTGGTCAGTTTCGAACCACTGGCAACGGTTACAAAGGTCTTAGTCATTACCGCCGAGATCGGCCGGTCGAGCACTGCATCACATGGACGTTCAAGCAGTTTCGCTAGATCGCTATCCGTAAATATTCCAGTCAGCTTGCCCATTGCGTCCACCAACATGACCGCACCGGATCGCCGTCCTGGTTTGCTGACCCGTACGATCACGTCGCGCACGCTAAGGTGATCGGTAGCCAAACGACATTCTGACAATGGTCGCATCAGCGATTCGACCGTCGCGAGTTTCAATCCCAAGTTTCCGCCGGGATGAAATCGTGCGAAATCCTCGACTCGAAAGCCGCGCTGTTGGCTAACTACCAGGGCCAACGCATCGCCCAGCGCCAGCATGGCTGTTGTGCTTGATGTCGGTGCCAAAGCCAAATGGCCAGCTTCTTCGACTGCGCCAAGTGCAATCACCACATCGGCATTTCGGCCTAATGTACTGTGCGCGCTGCAAGTGATTGCCACAATTGTTTGGCAAGTCGATCGAGCAGTTGGCAACATGCGAATCACCTCTTCGGTTTCACCGCTGTAAGACAAGACTAAGAGCAAGTCGCGTGAACCGATGCGCCCTAAATCTCCATGGACGGCTTCTGCGGGGTGTAGGAACTGGCTGGGAGTGCCTGTCGACGCCAGCGTTGCCGCTATCTTTTGGCTAACCAGTCCAGCTTTTCCAATCCCCGTAACTATGATGCTACCCGAACAAGCTAAGATAAGGTTAACGGCCGCATCAAAGTTAGCATCAAGGTGCTGGGACAACCTTGTGATCGCAGTCGCTTCCGCAAGTAGAATTTGCTTTGCATCAGCGACAAATTTCGGATCGGGCGAATGGCTCGCGCAGGCGGCATTAACCATCTTTTGTCCATCCCTGAACGTACTTTTCTTTCAATTACACTCGCGCAATAGCTTGCGGATTTTATCATCCATTGGTCAACCTGCTGCAAGCGCAGGCGAATTGGGCACGCAGCAAATCTACTGCGTAGCTTGGCATTTAGCGGTTGGCCAATAGCGATCTTAGCAATGCAGGGGTTTTGGAGCAATGCTTCCCCAAGCAATGCAAAACGACTCCGGGTTATGCGGTTATGGCACACTAATCGCAAGTTGAATTTATTACCTGCCGATCACAAAGTGGGCGGAATTGGTAAACTAATAAAAAAAGTAATGTAGGCTGGATAATAACGTAGGTTGTAGCAATCGAACTCCCGCTCCTGTTTTGGCTTGGCGAACCGATGTCGACGGTTTTGCGCCCATAAAGTAGAAAAAGATGATGTGGTAGGGGTGTAAGTCGCTTGGTAGATGAGAAAGTAATGAAAGTACTTAGTGACAAGTTGCGTGGACTTTGGGAAAGGATACGCCGGTTTTGCCTTCATAATATTCTGCATGCGGACGACCCACCGCATAAGTTGGCATTAGGCATTGCCATTGGCATGTTCGTCACGTTTACGCCCACAATCGGTTTTCAAATGGGCATCGTCGTTTTTCTGGCTTGGCTGTTTCGAGCCAATAAGCTGGTAGGGGTGCCACTAGTCTGGATTTCCAATCCGGCAACCTTGGTACCCGTATATTATCCTTGCTACTGGGTGGGCTGTAAGTTAATGGGAGAATCGGTTGCGGGGACCGATTGGATCACCAGCCTCGTCCCAGCTCCCGGAATGACCTACATGCAAATCTTGCAGTTGTGGGGTGACAAGTTGCTGGATATTGCTGCCCCATTGTGGTTGGGATGCATCGTTGTTGGAGGAGCATTGGGAGTGCTGTCCTACTACATTTCGCTGTTTTTTATTCGCAGCTATCGGTTACGTCGTTGGGGCCAACTTCTACCACCTTCGCAAGAGCTCGAATCCCTGCATGAAGAAGGATCAATTCGGGCTGAGAACGAACCTGCGATTGAAAATCAATCATCGGCACTTCGTGCTAGCAAATCCGCAGTTGTCTCATAGATTGAGCGTAGATCGATGGTCCTCAATCGTTCAATGAGTATACTCATTCGTTTTTCTGAGTAATTGAGGACACTTCTGGCTATTTGAAGACCTCCCTGAGCAATTGAGGACAATTGCTCTACTCTCCAGCCTCAGGCTTGATTTGCGAGTTGAGCTTATGCAATAATTTTGGTGTGGTGTCCCGGCGGTTGTGGTTGCTATGCCCAGGCATGGCGAACCGACTGCGTTGATGATGCTATCTACTGAATCGAGGGATCGGTCGCATGGATGCTGCTTGGGAGGAATCAAAATTCGTCGATTTCGGCAACGATCTCCTGTTGCCGTTCAAGCGCGTAGCAACGGCAAAGATCCATGGCCAGTCGGCGGACGACTTGCGCAAGTCTGTTCGCAGCGCTGTCCCGAGGTGCCCTGGCGTGTACGGTATGCTGGATGTCTTAGGGCGGTTGATTTATGTTGGCAAATCAAAATGTTTGCGCAGTCGATTGCTCAGCTACTTCTTGCCACACAATGAAGATGACAAAGCTGGCCGAATTGTGCAATCGGCGGTGTCCATTGTTTGGGAAAGTCAGCCGAGTGAATTTGCCGCGCTGCTGCGCGAACAATTCTTGATTCGGCACTGGCAGCCGCGATTCAACGTGCAGGGATTGCCGAAGCGTCAAAGGCCAATATTCGTTTGCCTTGGCCGCGCCCCTGTCGAGCAACTTTTCACTTCGCGGCAACCCGAACCCAAAGCACTTGTATGTGTTGGGCCGTTTCAAGGCGCATCGCGCGCGGCCCAAGCTGTTGATGTGCTAAATCGATTCTTCAAGCTGCGCGATTGCAGCAGCAAGCTACGATTTGGCTTCTCCGATCAACTGCAATTGTTCGATATTGAACGGCGGCCTGGCTGCATCCGCTATGAGATTCAGACTTGTTTGGGGCCGTGCATCGAAGGGTGCTCACGGACCGCTTACGAATCGCAAATTCGTGAGGCTCGACGGTTCCTCGAAGGGAGCGATGCTCGTTGTGTCGACATTCTGGAAGAGCAAATGCTCGCGGCGGTAAAACGACAACATTTCGAACAAGCGGCGAGGTTGCGCGAAGACTGGCGAGCTGTCGCTTGGTTGTCACGTCGAGTGGCCGATCTAGCCGTCGCGCGGCATGAATTTACTTTTGTCTACCCAGTTGATGGTGTAGAAGGGAAGAACATTTGGTATCTGATTCGGCGAGGCGCCATCGAAGGCAGCATCACCGCGCCACGCACACCATTGCAACGGCAGCGAGCCCAGCGAATGATCGTGGGGTGGCTGGCAGCGGAAAATACGGTAGGAAGTCGTTTTTCGGAGCGTCCCGAAACACTGGCCCTCGTCACGAGTTGGTTTCGCAACCATCGCGCCGAACTTAAACGCACACTTCAGCCCGATTCGATCGCCACCGATGCATTTGTGGAAGTCTGAATTCTATTCAAGTCAGGCTGAATCTGATTGTGACGCCAACGATGTGCTCGCCTCAAAAGCGAACACCAGACAAACTCCTTTTGGCATATCAGCGTTGGTAGATCGGTAACAAACCGCGATCCAATTGCAACATGATCAGGTTACAAGCCGCGATATAGACGGGGTGAATTTGGCCTTTCCAACTTCCGTCTTTATCTTGTTCCTCAACGATTCGACTATAGAGTCGGTCGCGGAAGGGTAACCAGTCTTCATCGCCCAGCCGGTAGACGACTTGGCTGTAGTATAGATAAGTATAGTGCCAGTGACCGAACGCCGAGCTGTCGTCATTCAAGTCATGCAAGCTCTCTTTGCTGTATTTCAACATTTGTGGAACGTGCTGGCTGTCGTAGTCGCCTGCGTTGAACAGCGCCGATAGAGCTGCAGCAGTAATCGCGGGGCGCGATGTGCCCATCTGCTTGCTGGAATAACTGATTCCTCCGTCGTCGTTTTTGCAACTATAAATGTATTGTTTGGCGCGTTCGATGACTTCCAAGGGGACCGAAATACCAGCGTTTCGACAGCCGCGCAGACCTTGTACCTGAGTGATCGTCGTAGAGCCTTCATCATAGTTCGCACCATCGCGAGCACTGACGTAACCCCAACCTCCAGCGCTGGTCTGGGCATTGCAACAAAACTCGACAGCGCGATTGAGCACATCCAACAATTCCTCGCGCCGATCATCGTAGCCTTCCTCCCCCAAGACTTGACTGAGAAACAGCATCGAGAAACCGTGTCCGTAGGTGTAGCGATTGTCCGATGTCGGGTCACCGATCAATCCATTGTTGCGGCATTTGCTGATCAAGTAATCCGTGCAGCGAGCGATTTGAGTCTTGTACGGTCCCTGCGTGGTCGTCGAACCCGACCCGATCAAGGCAATACCTGCGAGAGCTGAAAGCGCGACGGGATACGGTGGCGTATTCCATTGTCCACGCGTCGTTTGATTTCTGGCTAGCCAGTCTAAACCACGTCGAATCGATTCCTCCCAACGCGGTTGAGATCGCGCAGCGGCTTGCCCTTGAGCTCGTCCGCAAAATGCCAGCACACTGGCTCCGGCTGCCGCCCCCTGCAACCAACGCCTTCGCTCCATCGTGTCGACCTTCTGTCGCAACATCGTTCGTATTCCTTTCGATCCAAGCACTTACACCACGTACTATCCGCGATTATAGATTGTGGATCGCTCTGTGAATACATTTCAATGGCGGTTCACAGACTTGGCCGTCAGACAATCGGTGATCAATGCATCTTCACGCGAACTTCTATTTGCGGACTCACATGCGCTTGTGGTGCTGTGAGAGGTAGTCAGCAACGGCAATCACCCCACCGATCTTGTTGCCTTATTCGAGCCCCTACGCGTCAAAATTGAATTCAAATTGTCGATGCGAGCTTGAATCTTGTCGAGACCACGTGAGATCTCGTCCAATCAAAAGTTCTGTCATTTTTGCATGATGGGTATTCTTCATCGCAACCAGTTCCATGTCAAATTTCGAGCGCATCGCAAGTTGACGAACGCCTTCAGCGTCATCGTAGGTCATTAGAAATTCACCATCTAATGACGCCGCGATTTCGAACAAAGCCGAATGATCTAAATCACAATGACGGTACAGTCGCGAACCAGCCTTCTTACCCGATGCAGTGTAGGGTGGGTCGATGAAGAAAACTGCGTTTGGAGTGTTTTTATGTGAGGTAACTACGTCGATTGCATCCCCTTCAATCACGGTGAACCGATGACGCATATCCCCGATGGCTGTAATTCGATCTGCAAGAGTTTTAGCGTACCATCGAGATTTTAGCCCCTTCCCGTTTTCGCCAAATTTCATCAAGCTCGCGCCAGGAGCAAGAATACCACCATGGAACATTCGGTTTTTGATGATCGTACGAAAAGCGATATCGTCGATACTCTGCGATTCATCCGCGAGAGTCTGGCGAACATTCTGCTCTGTCACTTCGAATGTCAATATTCGATTACGAAGAATCGGATACAGTTCTGAACAAATGCACTTCCAAACTGCCACAACCTCAGGGTCTTTTTCAACGAGAATCACGTGATCTGCGAAATCCTCAAAGGCGGCAGTAAGTCCAATTATTCCTCCTCCAGCAAATGGTTCGATGAGTAGTTCAGGTTTTCGATCAGGACTCTTCCACCATTTCCTTGCCAACGGGACAAGCCATGTCTTTCCACCTGGATATCGAAAAGGGCTTCTCTTAGGAACGGACGCAACGTTTACAATCTTCCTTTTTGCCATTGAACTATCCCTCCACGATTTGATCGAGTGTTGGCGCGTCTGGTGGGTTGTTGTCCTCTAGTTTCTCGTCCAACTTATCTTGTAGAACAGCGACGAACTCGTTTATGTTTCCCGGCTCAGATTTCGTGAGCGTGATAAGTGTAGATTCGAATCCAGTGTAGACCGTCCGGGTTCGTTTCAGGCGGTATGAATTTGATGTTTGATCGTCAATCCGCATCTGCCGATGGTCGTATGCCAATGTTCTCGAGCTGGGTGATTTCCTCGGTTGACAATCGAAAATCGTCTATGGCGAGGTCGTCAAGCATGTGCTCGGCGCTATTCGTTCCGGTCAAGATGATCATTCCAAGATCGAACGCAAAACGAAAAACAACTTGAGGAATCGTCCGTCCGTAGGTCGTGGCCAATTGTTTTACGAATCGACTGGCGAGCACTTCGCGATTGGCTGTCAACAGCGAGAATCCTTGATAAGTCAGACCATGTTTCGCACAAATCGTCCGGATTTGACGGTCCCATCCATGGATCGCGAAACATCGATTCTGGACAAAAGTAGGTTTGATTCGGGCATTGTTAACTAACTGGTCTAACTGTCTACTGTCGACGTTGCTGACTCCTAAGAAACGCACAATTCCCTTGTCGTGCAGCAACTCCATGGCTCGCCAGGCCTCCCAGTCGTCTGCCCCCAATCCACTGCGTTGGCTTGGACCGTGCAGGACGAAGGAATCGATCGACTCTACGTTTAGATGGTCTAGCGAACTGGCCAGCGACTGTGCGACCTGGTCGGTGATCGAGGCGCGCGGGTCGTAGGGCAGCCGATGGTCTTGCCCACCACGGAACGTGAACTTGGTTTGCAAGAACAAATCTTCGCGAGTCAGTAGCTCGTTGGATATCGCAGTGGCAATGCCTTGTCCCACGGCGGCTTCGTAGTAATGGCGTCTTTGATTGGCGGTATCGATTCCTCGGAAACCTTGCTCGAGTGCAAGTTCCGTTAGCCGCTGAGTTTGCTCCTCTTTCCAAGCGGTACCATACATGATGCGCGGAACGCGAATACCACTTAAGTCGAAATAGAGGGGATTCGAAACGCTCAACGTTATTCTCCAGCGCTGGCGGTAGGAGCGAATGAAGCGAATTTTGCAGCAGGATCAATGGCTCGTTGGATGCGCGTGGCAAAGCGGACCCATTCTCGATTACCCAGCAAAGTCAGATCGCTGACTTGGCCGTTGACGACGACTGCGCTCAAGTTGAGTTGGTTAAGTAACTGATCGAGCGGATCGATCGACTGGTCTAAATCTAGCGCGACCCAGATCACGGTCCCCGCGCACGATGAAATTACTCCGCGGACACATTCGAGGGAAGATAATGACTGGAGAAGGAGTTCCGTATGCTGAATCGTGGTGGCAATTTTGGCGACGGATTGTCCGTCATCGATCCAGCCTAGCTCCGTACGATCCGACCAGATTCGCTGTTCGGCGGCCGGGTTGATCACGCGCGAGGTTGGACTACCGATCAGACGGTCCACACGATCCGCCATATTGCCCAATGCATCTTGCGGACCAGCGATCCTGATTATCATCGAGTCAGGAGGATCTATTTCAATGGCTGCGATCTGCAGCGGCTGGCCAAGTATTCGAGCCACAGCGGCGATGCATGCTGTAAGGCTCGGTGCATCCCACAGTAGCGTCATATAAGCTTGCGGGCGCGGAAAAACTTTCATTGTTATTTCGGTCAGCAATCCCATGCGTCCATAACTGCCAACCATCATTTTCGGAAAATCGAATCCAGCGGCATTCTTGACGACTTTGCCACCGCCGCGAACTTGGCGAGCCAAACCGTCAACCATGGCCATCTCGACGATGAAGTCACGGATCGAGCCATATAGGACTCGCGATGGTCCGCTCAGCCCTGCAGCAACCGTACCACCCAGCGTCGCACCTCGCGCACACCACACAGGATCGAATGGCAAAAACTGCCCATGCTTGGCCAGCGCATCTGCAACTTCTGCGACGGTCGTACCTGCTTTGGCAGTGATCAAGAATTCGGACGGATCATAACTGACGATGCCGCTGATGCCGCGCATATCGACGTACGTAACTTCAGTTGGCGCGACGGTCGCTACCAAAGCATTTTTTGTACGCGAACCGTGAGGCATGACCTTGGCGGATGATCCGATAATATCACAAATCTCTTCGACGTTAGTGGGGCAGGCAATCATGCGATAAAACTGTTTCAGTGAGATACTGCGAGCGTAAACCAACGCAAACCCGAAAATTCCAGCCAAAGCGGACCGTACGCTGGCGGCACGTCTAAAAAAATGCGCATCGTTGCCGAGTTTACGTTGGCTGCGTTGTTTATAGAATAACCACTCGCTACCTCAGGGTACACGCGACCGGACAAAGTGGAAGTGCTCTGCGAGTTTTTCCATGCTGCCTGGGTAAGCGAGAGCTGTAAGGAGGTTGCGGACCGAAGATCCCTGCGAGTTGAAAACAAATTCGCAGAGAAAATGGCTCATCAGAGCTTGGCAAAGCTCGAACTGTTTCCCATGGAGAATTTGTTGCGAACATGACATTTGATGCCAAGATCAATCGCTACGACCGCTGGCTGATATGGCTGCTGCGCGTTGCTGGAGCATTTATTCTGCTGTCGATCCCGGCAATATTCTTGCCGGATCGGTGGATGGCGCACATCCACGAGTACTTGGGATTGGGGCAATTGCCGCAGGTTGCGATCGTCAGTTACATGGCTCGGTCGTTGTCGGCTATGTACGCACTGTTAGGAGTATTTACGATTGCGTTTTCTTGGGACGTTCGCCGCTACGCACCCATAATTTCTATTTGGGCGTACCTACACATCGTCATGGGTGTGCTTATCTTTCAAATCGATGTCTGGTCGGGCATGCCATGGTACTGGACCTACATGGAAGGACCACCGGTGGGTGCCGCAGGTCCGCTGGTGTTGTGGTTGCAATATGCCTCGGCACGCTGTGATCGGTAAGTTCGTCGGCCGCCGCCGGTCAGTTCTACTCGCCAGCCGAGGCCGACGTTACAATTGAACGCTCTTGAAGTGCTACTGCACGGGCTTGTTAGATTTGACCAGAGGAAAAGCGAATGAAGAAAGTTGAAGCCATTGTTAGGCATTTCAAATTGGAGGACGTGAAGAATGCGCTGACCGAGCATGGAATCCACGGCATGACCGTCAGCGAAGTGCGCGGCTATGGACGACAGAAAGGTCATACGGAAATCTATCGAGGGACTGAATACGCTGTAGATTTTGTTCCCAAAGTAAAAATCGAAGTTGTTTGCACGGATGCCAACCTGCAAACGGTAATCGACATAATTCTGCAGACCGCACAGACTGGTCAGATCGGTGACGGAAAGATCTTTGTTACGGACTTGAGTAACGCTGTTAGAATTAGGACCGGCGAAACCGGTGAAGATGCCATTTAACTTGTTCCGCCAGCATTAAAATAGTCGTGGTTCGAATCGATACTTTCGGTCGGTTCGATTGCATATGTAGGCCCGCTTAGCGAGCGAACCATGATTTGATTATTGGGTGCTTGCATAATTTAGGAAACTCCAAGTGGCTGTAGTCGGCGGGTTACCCGGCGCTGTCCTTCAAGCACGAGAGAAACTTGCCGAAGGGCGACTCAAATTACGCGCTCAACACGATAGCGGCTCGCCAGGACTGCAAGTTTGCGTGCGTCTGTCCGACCTACTTGATGGCGTGCTGATGGATCTCTATCAAGCCGCCTGCACCGGAGAAGACTTTTCCGCATTGAAGGACGAAATTGCCATCATCGCGCATGGTGGTTACGGTCGGCGCGACGTCGCGCCATTTTCCGATGTCGATCTGATGCTGCTGCATTCTCCGCAAGTAACAAATCAGATTGAGCCCTTGGCACGTTTGCTCAGTCAATGGATTGTAGACGCCGGATGCCAACTTGGATTCTCCGTTCGCAGTCCACAGGTGGCGCTGAAGCTATGTTGGACAGAGCCAACGGTGTTTACTTCGCTGACCGAAAGCCGATTATTATGTGGCAGTAACGAACTGTTTTCGCAGATGATGGCCAGTTTGCGGGCCGGGGCAAGGAGACGCTCGAATCGACTAATACGCGACGTCATGGCGGCTCGACGCGACGAGCGCCGCAAATACGGCGAAATCGTTTATTTGCTGGAACCGAATGTAAAACGATCTCGCGGAGGTCTGCGCGATATTCAATTGGTCAGATGGATTGGATTTGCGCTGCACGGTGAATCGGACCTCGATCAACTAGCACAACTCGATCATCTCAGCCCCGAGGACCATCGAGCGCTCAAACGCGGATATCAATACCTGCTGCGATTGCGCAACCAAATGCATTTCGACGCCTGTAAATCGAATGACCTGTTGGACCGTTCGCTGCAGATGCAGCTTGCTCAATGGAGCGGTTGCGTAGCATCAGAAGGTATCCTGCCAGTCGAAAAATTCATGCAAGGTTACTTTGAGCATACCAGCGAAATTCGTTACAGCAGCGCACATTTCGCCGAATCGGCCAAAACGCGTTCGCCAATTTCGAGATTGTGTGAGCATGCCTTCGGCTGGCCAGTTGCCAAGGATTTTCGGCTTGGGTGGAGGCACGTATGGGCGACCAAGGTTGGCCTGGAACGCCTGAAAAACGAACCGTCGGCCGTATTGGAGTTGATGTCGATCTCCAATCGACATCGCAAGCCGATCGAACACAACACTTGGCGCACCATTCGGTCCGCGATGCTCAATCGCCGTTCCGATGAAATCGATCCAGATACGATTCGACTATTTATGGAATTGATGTCGCGGCCGGGACAACTGGGAAAGATTCTTAACCGCTTGCATGAATTGCGAGTGCTCGAGCAGATTTTGCCGGCGATGAAGCATGCGCGCTGCTTGTTGCAGTTCAATCAATATCATAAATATACGGTGGATGCGCACAGTATTCGTGCGGTTGAGTGCGCGACGGATCTGCAGCACGATGACTCGCTGTTTGGAATTCTCTACCGCAGCCTACGCAAGAAGCACGTCTTGCATTTGGCACTGCTGATCCACGACCTCGGTAAGGGATTTCCGGAGGACCACAGCGAAGTCGGCAAGGTAATCGCCGAAGAAACCGCGCAGTGGTTGCGCCTGGATGAGCAAGACAAGGAAACGCTGGTCTTTCTGGTGCACAAACACTTGATGATGTCGACGATCGCGTTTCGGTTGGACTTGAGCCAGAGCGAGGCGATCGTTTCCTTTGCGGCAGCAGTGGGTTCCAGCGAACGACTGCAAATGTTGTTACTGGTCACTTATGCCGATTTGGCCAGTGTCAGTCCCGAAGTAGTCAATCAATGGAAGATGGATTTGTTGCTGCAACTCTATCACCATGCGGACGCGCATTTTCGCGACGATCAACCGGGCGAGAAATTTCGTGAGGAGATTCGTCAGCGACGATCACAAGTACTGGCGCTCGTTCCCGAACAAGCTGACACGACGTGGTGGCATGCCCAGGTCGAAGCGCTGCCGATTGGTTACTTGATGCGTACACCTGCGAACCAGATCGTACACGAACTGGGGCAGTTGCAAGGACTGGCCGGGAATCAGGCTGTTGCCTGGGGCAAATACAGCGCAGCTCAAAGAGCCGTTGAATACACGATCGCGCTTCGACAGGCTGGCAAACCGATCGGCACCTTTCATCGAATTACCGGTGCACTTTCTAGTCAGGGCATGCAAATTCTGAACGCCGAAATTCACACGCAACCCGATGAGATCGCTTGGGATCGATTCTTGGTCGAAGATTCTGAGTTTGTGGAGGCGCCTCCACAATCGCGAATCGATGCCGTTTGCGACGAGATTGTCCGCGCACTCGATCCGGCGAACGCAAAATCGCCAACCTTTCGCAAAATCTGGCGCAATACGAAAACGAAAGCCGCTGAAGGGTTAAAGATTCAGCCCACTCAAGTTCGGTTCGATAACAGCACTTCGGAAAAACACACGATCATCACTTTGTTCGCCTATGATCGTATGGGCTTGTTGTACGATGTGTCGAAAGTACTGTTCGACATGAACCTAGTGTTACATTTTGCCAAAATCGGTACGCATTTGGATCAAGTTGTAGACGTGTTCTACGTCTCCGAATTGGAAGGCGGCAAGATCGAAGAGAGTACGCGACTGTATATGATTCGCCAACGGCTGCTGAGGGCAGTGGAAAATAGGACTTGATCGGAATTTCTTGCGTGATCGATGTGCGAGGTTCGCGCAGCGAACTTAGAGTGTGAAATTTTTGGAAAGCAATTTGCCATTTCGCTAGCATTGGGCAAACTACTGATAAGAGCATCCACGATGCCCACTGCGACACCAGCCTCGTAGTATATATGGTTTACGTTACCATAACCCAGGGATGAAATCGTGGTGCCCTTTTTGTTGCGACCAAACTGAGCCAACTTGGCGTTTCTTTCGCACTTTAGGGTACCAAGATGAAAATTAGCAAATTGGCGATTATTACCGCCTTCGCGTGCTGCGCCGCTTCACAGCTTGGCGTTGCACAAACAATTGTATCGGGCGAACCATCCGGCCAAGGAAGCGCCTCGTCCGTAAACTATCGCAAGCAACTGGAAGATCCATTTGCACCTCCAACAGCGGGTGCGCAGCCCGGCTCGGCTGCTGCGCAATCTGCCAGCTTGGACGAGCCAACTCTGCCAGAAGTCGACAGCAATTTGGAGCTGACCGACGCACCCTCACCAGCTCCCCAGTCAATCGTCACACAAGCACCGGACAACCCGTTTTCAAAACTGGGTAATCAGGTTCAATCGCCAGCTCAGGACGCGCGTATTGAAAACCAGCAACGTGGATCAGATACTGCGGCACCTGAGCAGCAACAGCCCGCAGGTCGACAAGTGGGAGCCAATAATCGTACCATGGTGGATACGATTCTTCATTACGGATCGCTGGATGGAATTCCGGACGCCAATACTATGCCAGTTCAGTGGCCCAGTTCAACACCGGTGTCGCGCAGCAATCCGGTCGGACATTACATGTTGCAGAATTGGTGCGTGCAGGGATTGTGGTATCAATATCCAGCAGAGCGCGCTGCGGAATGCCAAGTGATTCAACAGCGATTGGCGGCTCGCTCAGGCAATTCGTGCTATCAATACAATCGGTATACGATGGTTGGCAATGGTTGTGGCAATACGCTCGCCCAAAATGTTGCAGCTCCTTCGAATGTCCCAATTGCAATAGAAAACAGCGTCGCGCAGAATTCGTCCATGAGAAATCTGCCAACCGTACCGGTCAGCTCATCAACTCAATCGCCACCAGCAACTGTTCGTGATGCTGGTCAAGTCGCTCCGCAGCCACCTCAGCCGAGACCCGTGATTGCACAGCAACCTTACAGCTATCCCGCTCAGCAAATTCGGTAAGATCCGTTGGATTTAACTCGCGTGAAGAAATCGATTTTTTTCTTCCGGATTCGCGACTGATTTTCCGATAAGAATTTACACACGGATTGGGAGGTTGGAGCCAATGGGTGCATTTGCTCCAGCGACATGCATGGTCATGGTGTGACGATGGAGCGGCATACCATGACCATTTTTCTTTTCACTCGATGACTGCCGTCGGTTACAGCATCTTGGCAAGTCGCGCGCACAGGTCGGCGGTGCGACAGCTATAGCCCCATTCGTTATCGTACCACGAGATCACTTTCGCCAGCTTGCCTTTGTCGCCCAAGATTTGTGTGAAGTCAGCGGCGAAAATCGAACTGTGTGGATCGTCGATGATATCGCTACTGACGATAGGATCTTCAGTGTAGCTGAGAATTCCCTTGAGCGGGCCTTCTGCGGCTCGTTTCATCGCTGCATTAATTTCTGCCGCAGTCGTTTCTTTCTGAAGGTTGACCGTCAGGTCCACAACGCTGCCGGTCGCCACGGGAACTCGCATAGCGATGCCCGTCAATTTGCCTTTGAGAGCTGGTATCGCCAGTGCAACGGCGGACGCAGCGCCAGTAGAAGTTGGAATAATGTTCTGGGCAGCACCTCGGGCACGATAGGGATCCTTGTGAGGCAGATCCTGCACGTTTTGGTCGTTCGTATAAGCGTGCACGGTGGTCATCAGCCCCGACTCGATGCCGAATGTTTCGTGCAGAACTTTGGCTACCGGAGCCAAGCAATTGGTCGTGCAGCTCGCGTTCGAAACGCAACTCATTTCCTTAGTCAGTTTGTCATCGTTGACTCCTAGAACGCATGTCAAATCCGCACCGTCCTTGGCCGGAGCGCTCAAGACGACTTTCTTGCAACCAGCTTGAATGTGCGTGTCGTATCCGGGTTTTCCTCCGGCCGCTCGGCCAGTAAAAATCCCAGTGGATTCGATAACGATATCGACTTTATGCTCGCCCCAAGGCAATTTGGCTGGGTCGCGTTCTGAAAGCGCCAGGATCTCCTTGCCCCCAACGATCAAGTGCGTGTCGGTGGAACTAACATCGCCTTCATATCGACCGTGAACACTGTCGTATTTCAGCAGAGTTGCCAACATTGAGTTGTCGGTCAAGTCATTCACTGCCACGACCTCGAATTCGCTGGAACGCTTCATCAGGTTGCGAAAAGTCAAACGACCGATGCGTCCAAAACCGTTGATCGCAATACGAACTGCCACGTTTAATTCCCCCTTAGGATTTGCAATATGACTTTGATCTTTTCCAATTTCTACTTGCGAGGGCGGATTATACGTTTGATCCTTACCACCGGCAACGACCTCTGGCCGCAGTTACGGTGGCAAGTATCCATGCTTCATGACGGTATTTTTGCAGCCACAACGCTACGACAATGAAATATTATCGCGCTTTAGGTGTAAGAATCGGTTAATCTCGCGGAGTATAACAAGTGAACAGGATTGAACTCTGCTCGATCGCGTCTCCCCATTTCCACCTTCGACGGTTAGCTACATGGGTCAGTTTCCGGAAACTAGGGTCAGCCTAATACTGCGGTTATCTGAATCCGCCGATGTCGAGGCATGGGAAGAGTTCGCTGCCGTCTATTTACCAGCCCTATATCGACTGGCAATCGCTAAGGGCCTGAACAGCTCTGACGCCGAGGACGTTACCCAGGATATTCTCTTGGCCGTTGCGGGAGCAGTTCGGCGTTGGCGACCGGATTCGCACCAAGCTCGGTTTCGCACCTGGCTGTGCGCGATCGCCAGAAACGTAATCGCCGACTACTTTGCTCAGTCAGCGGTGCGCAAGGGCACTTATTCAGTATCCGACAGCGCACTAGAGCGCATTTGTTGCGATCACAGCACGATCTCCCACGATCAGTTCGATACGGAATATTACCGCGCAGTTTTTCAGTTGGCCGCAAAGCGCGTCCAACATCGTGTGACCGGCAACTCGTGGATCGCGTTTCATGCGACGACGGTTGACCAGTCGCCAATTGAAAGCGTAGCAATGCGATTGGGCATGCGCCCGGGCAGCGTTTACGTGGCGCGCTGCCGAGTTTTGAAACTTTTGCGCGAAGAGGCACGCCGCATCGATGCAGGTTTGTCAGGCGAACTCCCGCGAATCGAACAAATTAGGGAATCGGAGCAGCGACCATGAAAGAGCTTTCAAACAAGAAGAACTGCCCTGATAGTGCTCAACTGTTAAGCTGCTTGTCGGTGCTCTGCGATGAGTGCGATTCGACGACTCTTGAGCATCTCGAATGCTGCGATGCGTGCCGCGAAACGCTCGCAGAATTGGCTGGACCGCAACACGCTTGGTTGATGGTGCTGGAAAGTCTTTCGACAAGCCACGCACCTGATCTATCTCGTTTGAGCCACAGTGTATTGGCACTGTCCGATGCCCAGGAAAGTGGTTGCTTGGCCACGGCAGACGATTCCTTGGCAGCGCACGAAATACAACAGCTCCGAGCGCTGATGTCGGCGCCGTCACATCCGGAATTGCTCGGCCGCATCGCTCGCTATGAAATCGAACAATTGGTTGGGCGCGGCGGCATGGGCCTAGTCTTTCGCGGGCATGATACGGAACTGCATCGCGTGGTGGCGGTGAAAACACTCGGTCTGCATCTAGTTCCCATGGGAGCAGCTCGCGAGCGATTTATTCGCGAAGCCCGCGCATGCGCGGGACTGTCGCATCCGCATATCGTGCCGATGTACGACGTGATCACCGACGGCCCGATCCCGGCTTTGGTGATGCAGTATATCGCAGGCCCCACGCTGGAGGATTTCATTCGAGCGCATGGGCCGCTGGCTTGGCAACAAGCGCTCAATCTGGCGATTCAACTCGCAGACGCCCTGAGCGCTGCGCACGCACATGGACTGGTCCATCGCGATATAAAACCCGGGAACGTGATGCTGGAAGCGGACGCCAGCCGCGCATTGTTGCTGGACTTTGGTTTAGTGCGCATTCTCGACGACGCGACGCTTACTCGCAGTGGAATTCTTGCTGGCACTCCGCAATTCATGTCACCCGAGCAAGCTCGCGGCGACGCGGTCGATGAACGCAGCGATCTGTTTTCCCTGGGATCATTGATTTACTACATGGTTTGCGGTCACTCGCCATTTCGTGGCGATCAACCCATGGCGATTCTCAATCGAATTTGCCACCAAGCGCATCGGCCCATGCACAATGTCCAGCCCGAAGTGCCGCTCGAGCTTTCCCAAGTCGTCGATCATCTGCTCGCCAAACGCGCAAAACACCGGGTACAAAGTGCGCGCGAGGTACGCGACCGACTAACTGAACTAGCTCGCTCGCCGAGACGGCTGTTGGGGAGTGCACATCGCCGAGCGCGCCAGCGCGCCGCCCGAACTGTCGTCATTTGCAGTTTCGTAATCGCAGGCTTGGTCTGGTTCGGCTCAGTTGACCCTTGGAGAACCTCGGAGCCCAACCAACGTTCAAGCCAATGGGAGTCGCCGACATCGACCAGCGCTGCCCAGCGAACCGCTCCAAAGTCGGTTGCGAACGAGTTGTCGCAATCGCTGAGTGGAAAAGACGGCTGGGTCGAAAGCAGTCTGGCTGATTTGGCGGTGCACTCGGGTAACGTGAATACAGAGTTAATGGATGCGATACGCTCGCTGGATCACTTGGAATCGTCGCTGGGCCGGCCGGTGTCATTTAGTCTTTCGATCAGCGATACGTTCGAATTGCTGAGGATTGATGTATCCGATTTAAGAAACAGCGTGGGTCAGTTCGAGCGCAAGCTTGAATTGCGAGAGAGCGAAGGCGATTCACGCTGAATGAATTGGCCTGGGAGTCCGGTAACGAACTGCTGGGCAAGCCTGCGGGGGGAAACCCGTGATTGGTTGCGAAAGAGTCTAACTTTTCTTCTTTTCCAGGAGTGGTGTCATGTTGAATTTAGTAGCTTGGCGCGCCTGCGCATTGGGATGTACGGCAGCAATATTTCTTCCGGTCTTAGTGCGAGACGCGTACGGCCAATCCGCGACTAAGTCGTCGAGCGCTTCGGCCGCGAAATCCACCACTGGTAAGGGCTTACCGGAAGTACACACATTTACATCGCAGCAAATGCCCCCTGACTTTGCTGCCCAAATTGCCAAATCATTTTTTTCGATCAAGAGCGAAAGCAAGTCCAAGGTGGCACCGAAGATTACTGCAGATCCAAATACAAACTCCCTGCATGTAAGCGGAGTTACTTCCGAGCAATTTGAAAAGCTTGAGAGTGTGCTCTCCAAGTGCGAAGAAAAAATATCAACAGTTTTTCCACCGACTGAGCTAATGCTGGACGGAGAAATGCGGACTCCCTCTCGAACTCTTTTTTACCACTACGCGAAAAACTACCGAAAACCCATTCAAGCTATGGATGCTGTCGAGGGTTTTGTGACTCGCATGAACACCTCCCTGGGTATGCAAAGCATGGATGCATGGATGGGCGGAATGATGGGGATGGATGCGGGAATGGGAATGGGAATGGGAATGGGTATGGGTATGGGAGCGGAAGGTGGAATGCCAGGGGGCGGAATGGCGGGAGTGGGAATGGGAATGCCAGGAATGGATGCGGGTGGAATGTCGGGCGGAATGGGCGGAATGGGCGGAATGCCAGGGATCGATGGTGGAATGGGAATGGAAATTGGCATGAACTTGATGGTTAACACCGTCGTTTATGTGTTTGATGACTTGAAGACCGACGATGGTCGACAGCGTATCGAAGTGCGATCGGCTAAGAATAGGCCGATCATTGTTATCGAAGGAGCAACTGTACCCGTACCCAGCCACGCCAAATTGGCGAAACTGGTTGAGCTGGCCACCGAGGACAAGAAGTCGAAAACTCCAGCGTCATCAACTCAGAGAAAGAACGATTATTCGTCAGCCGAGCTAGAAATCATCGAGGCGATGATCAAGATCGATATTTGGAAAATAGATGCGATTCGCGAGATCGAGTTGGCTAGCGGTAGGCTCGAAGCCAAACAAGAGCTAAGACTACGAGAATTGTTAACAGAAGAATACGATGCGGTACTAGCGATACAGCAGTTGGAACTGCGCAGCGTTGAGGCTCGCGTACAAAAGCTGCGCGACGAACTCGAACGTCGCCGCACAGCGCGCGATCGCGTCATCGACGTTCAAGTCGGTAAACTAGCTCTCGAAGCGGAAGGCTTGTTGAAACGAGACAATCGATAGTGCAATGCCACAACTAGATCTTGACGCAACGGAAGCCATCAAGAGTTTCTGATCCGCTCTCTAGTCTAATTCCTGCAACCAACCCCATACGCTGGCTCGTGTGTTTACTCAATCACCTTAGGGCCTGCAAACAATAGTATCTGCAAGGTCGATGGAAATCCGAGGCTGAGGATTGTAGAATGTTGCACGTCATCTACTCGATTGCACATCAGCAAGTTTGTCATCTGAATAGGAATGCAGAGCATGGCAACGGACGAAAGCGAATCTTCAGGACTGAGCGACGAATCGCTCAGTTATCTTGAGGAGGTCAAAAAGGGCAAGCCTCGCAAGTTCGCGATGATTTGCAAGGGAACCAACATCGTCAGCTTGGTTGTCTACAAGAAAGGGAGCATCGAAAAGTACAAGAAGGAGGCTAAATCCGCCGGCAAAGGGCAGTTTTATTTTGGGGTAATCGATGGCCGCGGCCAAGACCTCACTTTCAAACTGGCTCGCGAGGATGGTTTCGATTCCGCTCCAGTCAAGACTCAGTCCCTAAAACACTTCCTAGACGACGGGGGCATCAAGTGCAAGCCCTTGTTCGAGATCGTCGACTCGGCTCCCGTGGCGCTCGATGACGACGATCCGCTGGTCGCGCGATTTCTAAAGCTTCGAGAGTTGGCCTTGCAAGTATGTGATGTCCACCCTGAACGATCGGCTGAGATTGGGCAGAGTGTGACAGCGACTGCCAAATTCCTTTCTGAGAGTGAGCCCGACCAAGCGGAATCCCAGGTCAACAGCTTGGAACAGTTGCTCAAGAGTATCGGGACACTGGCCGGTACTGGTTCGAGCACGGAGGCTCAGCCGCAATCCGTGCCGCCAGTTGCTCCGCCGCCTCCGCCAATGAATAGATCGGTCGATGAGGCCCAGCGCCAAAAGCTGCAAGCGGCGCTCACGAAATTGGTACCGCAACTTAAACAGGCCGTAGCTAATCACCCTCAGCGAAAAGTCGAGCTGCTGTCGCCGGTCGCTGAGATCAAACGGCAGATCGAAACTGGTGAGTTGGATGCCGCCAAGCAGGGCCTACTATCGGTAGGCAAGCTGCTGAAAGAAATACTAACTACAGGCCAAGCTTCCAACGATCAACCATCGCCGCAGTCCAGCGCGGATACAGCGAAGACATATGCGATTCGCTTGGCGGCTATCCGAGAAATCTACGATCAAGTGCTAGCGCAGCAATTGGGTGACACCAGCAAATATCGCGCGGTTATGGCCTATGCTACTGAGCAGGCGGAAGCGGGGAGCTATGCCAACGCGTTGAAAGCCTTCGATCGTTTGCAACCGCTGCTACAAGATGCGTTGGCCATGAAACTTGGGAAGGAAACCGATGTCATTCCTGAGCATATCGTTGCCGACCGCAAGCAGTTTGTTGTTTCGCGATGGCAACAAACCGTATCCTCGGTCAGCGACCAGATCGAGAAGGTCCGCCAAGCGATTCACGACGCGGTGCCCGACGAAAATGCCGATGAGATCGCAGATGCGTTGCAGGCCGAGCTCGAAGTTTTCTGGGCGGATCTCAATCAAGCCATCGTTGGAACCGAGAAAGCAAATGTGCAAAACAACCGGCCGCTGGATGCTGCGTTGGCATCGATCAAGTCATATCGCGCAAAAGTCAACTCTTCTCCGCTGCTCCAGTTGCTCAGCCGCGCGTCGAGTGACTTAGGCGGTGCCGCATCCGGAGTGAACGTGTCTGCCGCAATCATCAACGCGCTGAATGACCTCGAGATGAGGTTGACTGGCTAGGTTCCTACGCCCTACGTCAAATTCTCCCTCAACGCAATTCAATGTGTTATTCGCTAAATCAAAGAAATTGATTCTTCGCTAAGGATTCGGCCATGTCGCGAACCAAGACTCCCAACACGGCAGTTGTTGAAATCGATCGTGCCAAACAATTTTGCATCGACGCTCGCAAGTTGTTGAAACTTGACAAGCCGCTGATCAGCAAGGACTCGATCAAGTCCGATGCTTCGAATGTAGCTAAAGTGCTCAAGCAACTGGAATCGAAAGTTCCACCGGAGATCTTCAACAAACTTAAGAGCGACTTTGTCAAAGTCGCTAGTCAGATCAAGTCGAACGCGGAAAAGAACGCCAAGGAGCAAGTCTTAGGCGGCGACTCCGAAGCGCTCGCGAAACTGAAACAACAAGTCAACTCGGCGGTCGCCTATCTCGAACTCAAACCCGAGGTCGAACGTGAGTGCCTAAAAGCCCGCGCGCTCTCGTTGGCACGCTTTGCTGCCATGGACCAGAAATTCGAAACCGCGTGCCAGCAAGGTGCCAATTTTGATTTTGTGGCGGGGCTGGTTTCGCTGCGTGATGCCAAAACCGAGTCTGCGAGTGTTATCAAGCAAGCGACTGCGGATCAAAAACTGGTGGGTGAGCAACTTGCCGCTGAACCACACTACAACAACAAAGTCACCAAACTGAACGACGTCAAACGGCAACTCGAAGGACATTCGGCTGCGGCGACCCAATTGGCAAAAATAGAGCAGGCACTAAAAGCGGGTGCCGAGAAATTGAATGCCCCGACCGGCTCGCCGATTCAAAAGAAAGACCTAGCCTCATGGTACTTGAATGGTTACAACGCGATCGTGGCGGTCATTCCTAGCACGTCTGATCTACTCAAGCAAGGCCAAGCGGCGATCAACAAGAGTAACAAAGCGGTCAATAGCGATAATGAAATAATGGCCGCTCGCAAAAAGATCGAAACAGAAATCGGCAAGCTCCTCCATCCGACGGAACCCCTGGCCAACGAAGCAGATAGCCAGACGTACAGCGATGACGAGCAAGAGATTCTCAATTCACTGGACGGTACCAGTCAGAAACGAACGGCTGCGCTTCAATCGCTGGAGGATCTGGCGAAGAAAATATCCACGGAAGCTCAAAAGTTAGGCGATCTGCGCAGCCAGGCAAAGAGCCAACTGGACAAAATCAAAGTCGCTCAGGACAAACTCCTATATGCGCCTACCGACGAAGAACGAAACGCGCTCGCACCGCTGCGCAATGACTTTCTGATAGCCCAATCTCTGTTTGATTCCATGGATTTCCAGCGAGCGTTGACGTTGGCCAAACGAGTCTTAGAGGATTCCGAGACACTGGTTTCATCGTCATCGACCACGCCAGACAAACTGGCCGGCATTTGGACCACGCAACTGAATTTGGTCAAACCGATGGCCGAGCGCGTGGGACTCCAGTCGAAGGCTCAGAAGCTGGCAATGCCGCTGGACTACTTTGCCATCGTTGGCAAGATGGAGCAGGATGCAGGCAAATCGCTGAATTTCGCAACAGCCATCAAGCAACTGGAACAAATTCAGTCGGCGCTGCAAAAATATGATGCTCGACTCGCGATCGTCACTGATTGGAACAAAGCAGTAGACTCGGTCGCTCAAGCCCATCAGGAGACGCTGAATCTGATCGAGCACGTGCGGCAGAAGCTGACCGAACTGAATTTGCCCGTTGAGGGCTGCGAGCAATTCGGCCAGATAGTGGACGAAATTGATTCGGAATGGAAAAAGAAGCTGATGGTCGCCATTTCGCTCGAGGGTCTAGACGCCGACCAAACGCTGGCGAGCTATCAGACGTTGAAAGATGAATTGTCCGATCTTGCTGCCAGCAAGCAGGGCAGGCGACTAAAAAAATTGGCGGAAAGCGGTGCGGAGACGAAGGCCAGGAAAGCGTTCGAGCAAGCTAGCAACGATGCCAATGCCGCATTGGCGGAGCTGGTCTCGCGTGACTCAATGGCCCATGCATCACTATTAAGAAAATGGCAAGGCATTGTCGCGACAGCGCCCGATCCCTCAGGAGGATTCGAGGCATCGCGCTTGGCAATGGTTAATCTCAAGAACAGCGAGATTCAACCAGCGATCCAGTCGGCCACGCAACTTCACTCGACAAAGCTCAACACCGCTCGGCAAAGGTACCAAGAGGCGGAAGTCAAGCTGAACAACCTCAAGAAACTGGCCAAGAATTCTTTGCGACCGAAGCAGCGCAGCTTTTACGAAGAGTACTTCACCACGCTGACTTCTGAATTGCAAGATTTGCAGGGCTTGATGTCGTCGACCAGCAACAAGATGCTCGACGAAGCAGCCGTCGCTTGCACCGTATTCAGCACGCGAGTCGATAAGCTGACCAACGAAGTAAACTCGAGCAAACTGGAGATCGGTCAAAAGGGGACTGAGGAAACCGCCCGCGAAGGCCTTGGAGAAAGCGACGTCAATCCAACTCAAGATCCCGAGTTCGACGAACTTGGTCTCAACCTGTTGTTCGAAGGTCCCGACCCGTCCACTCAAGTCACTCCGTCATTTCGCTTGGTAGTTAAGTCGGTGTCGGTGATTTTGAAGAGCTTGACCGACAAGAATCTCACAACCTGCAAACCGACGCTTGCCGCACTCTTGAAGCAGGACTTTACTAATGTCCAAAGCGGCATCCAGACACTCGATCCCGAACCGGCCATGGAAGCTCTCCGGCGATTCAACGCTCGAGTCGTCCAAGCTATCCGCGATGCTGAAGCGGCAGCCGAATTACGAACCAATTTCAAACTCCGGCAAACGGAAGCGGAGAGCAAGTTCAAGCAATTGACCGGATACGCTGCGTCTGGCGTGCTCGGTTCGCTCGGCAAATTGGTCAAGGAAGCCAAGAAGCAGACCAAGGCTTATCACGATGAATTGGAAGGCAAAATCGCCGGTGCAGTCGGTGGTATAACGACCGAAAACGGCGAGACCAAAGCCACGCAAAATATCGAAGCGGTCATCCAAGAAATCAACAAGGCACTCGCCGATCCCACTGTGGCCCAGCAGCATGAGGTCCAAGCCCAAGCGGCCGTCTTCAAAGGCGAAAAGGAGGCCAATCAATGGAGCGAACAGGTCAAGCGATTCGAGCAGTTCGACATGGCCAATGCCAAAAATGCATTGAACGGATCGGATCAAGCCGATTGGAGCCAGTGGAAGGATCTGCAGAAAATGCTCGACCAGGCGAAGAAGACGTTTAATGACACAAAGAATTATGTAGGTGCATTGGAGTTGCTAAAAAACTGCAAAATGTATGTGCAACGCATCATCAAGAATCCGCAAGGATTGAAAGCGACCGCGCGTGGCAAACTGCCTGCCATTCAAAAGCGCTGGGTGACAGCGGTAAACAAATTCAACAAGTCGGTCGATACGGTAGTGAGCACAATCGAACAAACTGCTGCGGAAGACAAGATCGCCACGACCATTACGACTCCTGAGACGGCCACCACACAAGAAAAGGCGGTAGTCAAAACTATTGACATGCTCAAGAGTTTGAAAACGCTGTTCGTCGCCAGTGTTTTTGATGGGCCGATTGCGCAGTTGTCTAGCGACAAAATTGACGTGCGCACACGCCGCGCTGCTCGCGAAAATGCCCTGCGATTCGTTCGTTCTTATGCGGAGACATTGCGTCGTGATCCGCTGATGGTGAAACTGATCACACCTCCCCAGCCATTCGGTACCATAGATTTTTACGGCCTGAATGCTGTACTTCGTGACTTGGATTTGAACCTACAAAGGTCTGTCTAGAACTAGACTGTCGAACCACTCAAAACATCATCCTCCACAAGCATCTTTCTCATAAAGACCATTTTCATGGAAGTCGCACAATCCGAATGGCTGAGCGAAGTTAGCGGTTTGGCCATCGCCAAGGCAGCCAGCGACCAACGTCGATCGAAAAAGCAAACGGTCACCGACGAACTGGCTCGCAAATTAGAACCCATGAAGGAGCAACTCCGCCAAGAACTGACGGTGATTCTCAAAACCGGACTCATCTCGCGCATCAAGACGCTCGACGAGTCAGGTGGTCAGATGGACGAATTCGACATCATCGATCTGCCAGATGTTAAGAATCTTACGCCCGAAGTACAAAAACAATTGATCGAGGCCATGGCCAAGATCGATCTCTGGAAGCGCGAGGCGCTGGCAGAGATGGTTGAGATCGTTAACGAAAAGGGAGAAAAGGAAGTCGTCCCTTTGTTCGACGACGATTCGATCACCGAAGACATCTACATGCCGCTCGTTCGCGAGCGCATTCTGCCTGAGTGGATGGTGACCGACAAATTCTCCAAGACCCAGCAGATGATCAATGCTTCGGACAAGCTCTATCAAGAACGCTTGGAGGAATACACCAAGTCGCTTACCGAAGAGGAACAATCTCTGCTCGATGAGGCGAGCGGCGTGGTTGGCAAACTTGGAAGTCTGGCACAAAAGGCGGTCGCGATGGTCCCCTTCGCGGAAGCTGATACCGCCAAATCGATCATCGGCCTGGTCACTCTCGGCACCCAAACTACGTTGACTGGTGCGAAGATGCTGACCACCCGCGATTGGCAAGGACCACTCGACGGCATGCTCGATAACATGAAGAACCTGCTTTCGCAGTCTCTAACACTTGCACTCGGAGGCGAGACGGGTAATTTGGCCGGCCAGCTTTTTGGTCAAGCGGTTACGGGAATTCGCATTGCCAAATGTCTGACGATGGACCCTCCATCGATCGATGGAGCCATCGACGCCATAGCAGGCGGTATCTCCGACGCGTTTGGCGCTGTGAATTCACTGGACAAGAATGCCCTCAGCGCTAACCCCGTAGTGTCGCAAGCCATTTCGAAGTCCGTAACGCAATTGTTCCGCTCGGCCGCCAGCGCAGTTCGGTTGAAGACGCACGTGGACAACGCTGACTTCGAATCGTTCGTAACCGAACTGAGCAAGGTCGCCGATCAGACTTTGAAGACGACTCAATCGATCGTCACCGAGGCCCTCAAGGAGAATAAACCCGAAGACGCTCAGAAACTGATCGAATCCAAACAGAAGGAACTGACTGAGCAGATTTCCAAAGGCTTACAGATCCTGGAGAAAACCGCCAAGGTCGGCAAAAAAATGGTCGACGCCGCCAAACGCAAGGACATTCACGCATTCGCTCAGGACATCGTGGATGGCATCGGTGGTGTCTTGTCGGGTGTAGTCGCCACGTTTGACGCCGACGCAGGTAAGCGGCTGGCCAATGCATACACGACCACCACGTCAATCGGCATGGTCGGATACTATCTGTCGCTCGATCCCCCCGATAAATCGAAGGCTCTGAGTATTTTAGGTAAAGGCCTATCGGAATCGTTCACGATGATGTCACCCTCCGACGAGAATTTGAAACAAGTCGGCTCGCTGTTGAACTCGACCTTTTGTTCGGTGGCGGATGGAGTCGACATCCAAAAAATGTTGGCCGACGGCGACTACGCCGGAGCGCTGCGAAAGCTGTCGGCAATCAGTAAACGAGTTGTTTCCGAGGTCTTCAAGAGCGCTCAAAAAGAAGACGCCGAGGAATCCGGCGATGAAACAGGCGACGAAGATTCCGAAACCCTCGACACGGAGCTAGCCGACAAAATCCAGAAAAGCATCGGCAACGTCTCTGAATCCGTTGCCGGGTGTTTGCAGAAAATGCAAGACGAAGAGGCTCAGGCCGAATTGGAACGCAAAATCAACGAACTTCGCTCGGCGGATGCTCTCAGTTCAATCGAGTCAAGCCAAGAGTCGATCGAACGATTGCTGATTCAAGGTGATGAATCGGGAACGATGGCTGCGGAAACTCGGTCGATCGAGAATCTGATCAAGGTAATGGTCCGTGATCGTATGATCATGGAGATGGCATTCAAAGTCGTCTCCGCCGGAGCAGCCGTTGTTGAACAATTCGTCGCACCGATGGCCATTGGAAGCGCCGCGATTAAACTGGCCGAGAATTTAATCAAGGCCGCTAATCGTGCGATGCACCTTAACACTTGGATCGCCAATCAAAAGGACATGCAACGGGCGGTTAGCTCGTTTGAGACGTCGGCCCAGAACTTTGTGAAGAACCAAGCCGAACAATTTTCACATTACTCAATTCGGGCCGCACTTGAGTTAGCACGCATGATCGGCGAAATCGTTAACTGCAGCGGTCTTGCGACTGCCGCGGGTCAGGCCGTCAGCAAATCGGCCGCTCTGGCCTTGCAAGCTGAGGAGATCAGCTACCAGTTCTACAAGAAGGCTGATCTAGAAATAGCATGGCGGATGACTCGCAAGGCCTGGGATCATCCCGAAAGTCGCAAACTGCAATTGAAAGCTCGTCAAATGAATCCTACGTTGGCCAAATACACGTTGGCTTGGGGAGCGGTGGTCAAGAAGGACGCGTTGTGCCAAGAAGCGATGTCGACTTGCGGTTTGAATGCGTTGACGCTTTCACACAAGAACTCGAATGTCGCGAATGTTCAGCGTTATTTAGAGACGTATTTCAACGAAGATAACGTCGTTCTCAAACGCTATGCGCCACCCGACTGGATGCCCGCGAGTCTTGAGCTGAATGCCAAGAGTTGGGGGACCGCGAAGTCTCGAGCCGAGAAAATCGCCAAAATTGCAGTAGTTCCCACTGGTGATATTGATGAGGCCTTCGCCCAGCTCCCCGAGTTACAACAGGCATTTGAAAACCAAACATTTTTGCTCAAGGAGGATCCCGAGAGCGTTCAAATGCTCTCGATGTTCGAGTCCGCCTATACAGCGCACGTCACCAACCTCGAACATTTAGTGGATGGCCTGAGACGCTATCGATCCAAGTGCGTCGATGCAAAAACCAACGACCCCAATGCTGAAATGATATCGATTGTCGACGAATACTCAGAATTGATTCTAGTCGCGATTGGCGAAGCCGAAGCCTCGCACGTCGAGCTTATGGACCTTGGATTGGTAGATTTGTTTGCGGAGTCCCAAACTTAGCGCACACAACAGTATACAACTACTGACTAAGGATCGGCGCAGGAATAACTGTCAGCGGATAGTCGCCTTTCGCTCCGCGAAAGGATGTTCTTTCGCGGAGCGAAAGACGACACTCTTTTCTGCGCCGATGCTAAGCATGCTTGCACAAGAACACTTTGGGCTCGCTTATGTGAGTAGGACAAACTCTTCAGGGCTTCTCAGCTTGCCAGTATTTTGCGCAAGCAACTACAGTTTCAATCGGTCAAAGTACCCACGTCAAGCCAATCGGAAATTGAGGCTCGATCGCATTTCGGTGGCACATGTGAATAGAATCCGGTTCGCAATTTGCATTTAATTTCCAGTGGCCGCAAGTCTTTTCGCGAGAATGGCACTGGTGACTTCATCGCGCCGCGCCTGACATAGTAGTCGATCGTACATTGATGAGCGTCGAACAATATGTCAGTGATAAAACCGATCCCAGGTTCATTTTTTCCATGCCGGGAGAGTATCTCGACACACTGGTCGATCTCTAGATCGATCGCCGGAAGATTTTTCCACATCGTGGGTCGCACGCGAATCAGTTTTGAGCCATAGCGCAGATGGTAAAAGGTCCCATCGTAATGGGAACGCAGGAGAATTCGATCACTTGGAATCAGTTCAGCCACCGTCACCGCGTCGTCCGGATGATACCAACCGTCGCCCGGCTCGGGCCACATCATATATACGCCGAAATCCGGCATGTCTGGACGATAGACAAACTGCTCGGCCAATTACCACACTCCAAAACTCGAAACGATCGGCGGTCGGTTGGAAAGTCCCTGGAGCTTACCTTTCATTCGTTGCCAATTTGCTCTTGGCAATCTGCGGATGCCGCTGTAGCAAGCCATCGCGCGAAGACTCGAGCGCAGTCACAAATCGATCTATGGCTTCTTGGTCATGTTGAGTTGATAAACTGATGCGTAATCGTGACGTTGCTCGCGGCACCGTGGGAGGCCGAATTGCTGGCACAAGAAATCCTCGCTGCCGCAACCGTTGAGCAATTTCCATCGCCAGTTCTTCGTCCCCAACGATGACAGGAATAATGGGACTATCGCCATCGGGGACTTGCCAGCCCAAACCGCTCAACGTGCACCGCAGGGACTGAGCGGTTCTGCGCAGCTCATTGCGTTCGTTAGCCAACAACGTAATTTGGCGCACCGACTCGATGGCCGCCGCCGCACAACTCGCGGGTAACGCGGTGCTGTAAACATAGCTGCGACAACGATTCACCACAAAGTTGCACAGCGCGCTAGAACCGGCCACAAACCCTCCCACTCCGCCGATCGCTTTGCTGAGCGTTCCAAGTTTCACGAGTACTTGGTCTGAAAGCCCGAGTTCCTCAATTAAACCAGCGCCTCTGATGCCGTAAACTCCTGTTGCGTGTGCTTCATCGACAGCCAGCCCAGAATCATATTGCTGAGCGATGCTCGCGAGATCCTTCAGCGGAGCAGCATCGCCATCCATGCTGAATATCGACTCGGAGATTATCAAGACTCGGCGGAATCGTTGTCGCTGGCCGACCAAGAATTTTCGAACGAAGTCCGCGTCGCCATGAGGATAAACAAAAATCCTCGCGCCGCTCAAGCGACAGCCATCGATCAAACTGGCGTGATTTAATCGGTCGCTTAACACGGCATCGTCGCTCCCCACTAAACTCGCGACGACACCTAAATTGCAAGCATATCCGCTGGAGAAAACCACAGCAGCTTCGGCTTGTTGAAATTCCGCGAGCGCTCGTTCCAACTCCTGATGCTTGACCGTATAGCCTGAAACGAGCGGACTGGCACCGGCACCTAATTCCGCTGCAATCAAGATTTCGTGTGCCCGCCTACAAACCTCTCCGTTTCGGCTTAGACCGAGATAATCATTCGAAGCAAAGTTTACCAAATTTTCGCTGCAATTTCCCAATATTGCATGATGGCGCAGCGATCGGGCAACGCGTGTGCGCAACAATCCTTGCTCTTGAGCCTCGTCAAGCGATTCCTGCAAGAAATTATCCCAGGTCACCACGTGTGTCCCTTTCGAGTGTGCTCTTCTCGAGAGTCGGCAGTCCATGCTACAGCTCTTACTTGGTCACCGACTTGCGACTGGATTTCCAAGCCTGCATTGCTTCCTTGCGCGGCCTTGGATCCGTTTCGGGGAAGGCCAGCGATTTCGACTCGATCATAGGAGTCTGGCGAATCGCGTTGGTGGTAACGCGGCGGAAATTAGGAAAAGCAGTAGTCAAATTTTGCTTTTCAAGTGACATGCAAACAGCGAGTACGAGATCGGACATCCGAGTAATGCCAATTTTCACTTGGCCAGGTGGCAGAATCGGTTTGAGGCCACCCGGCGGAATCGTTCGGTCGTAGGCGTCATCCGGCAATTCGCCGATGATGGTGCGAGTTAATTCCGTCGAATCGTCGAGATACTTTTCCACCAATGCGATGTCGCGCACTTCGCCAAACAGTTCTACACACTTTAGCGACAATTCAATCACCTCAGGCTGGGATTTGCCGCTAAGAATTGTCCTAGCAGCCTGGATTCCGCCAGGTATGTTGTATCGAGTTGCCAGTAAGACTATGCTCGGTCCCACGTAGGGCGGCGCATTAGGGATCCAATGCTCGTAGATCTTTCGAACGCACACGTCGTTTCCCGGTTGCATGAGCACTCGCACTTGGCTGGGCAATTGGGGCATCAGCATATGAGCCTCGGCGGGGACGTCTTCGGGCAATAATGCAACAGCACAAAGCAGCGCGAGCGAGTCTGCCAAGTCGGGGATTTCGACGTAGTTCTCGAAGGAAAATAGGATTCGCTTGACCAGTTTTTCAGTTTCTGTTTTTACCAGCAGTTTTGTTTGAGTCAGTTCTTGCGGATCTTTCAGGGTCAATAATCCGTCCAACGCTCGAGCCAAATCTCGCTGTTTCTTCGCCATCGCTAGAAGCAATGGTTTGCCTGATCGAACTGGGCCAACGAGATGCAGGAAGGCTTGCCATCCAGGCAGGGAGTGAGAATTCGACAGATCGGGGTCGCGCAAGAATTCGTCGGAAAGACGCCGAAAAACACTATCTTCGATTTTTGACAGAATTCGAGCCGCTCGTTCACGAACCTCGTTTGAACTGTGTTTCAATGCGGCGTTCAAAGTAGGCACCGCAGGCTCGCCCATTGTTATTAGCGCCGTAGTTGCCCCTTCTCGCTTCGCGAACGATTGCGCTCCCAGTTCGGAGATTAACCCATCCAGTCGCTGCTGTAGATTGCTGTCAGTATCGACGCTCTTCGCGTCCTGACATTTTGCCGTCGGCGCTTCAGTACCGGTCATTAGCACTAGCGGTACAAGCAACAGCCCCACTCGTGCTCGACCAATCCATGAGTAATTACTGCTCGGCATCATTCCTTCACGCTGGCAATTAAGAAGTAGCAACGGTCACTTGCCCGGTTCGAACAGGTGCATTGTAACATCGCGCGATGCGTTCTTTAAACCCTCTAAGTACAGTCGCGATAAAAGTTCCTGGTCTAGCGGCTGGGCGCAAGCCCTCCTGTCACACAAACCGCGCGCAAAAGTCCTGTACGGGACTCTATGAAACGGTCAACCAATCAAACACAAATGCATTGATCCAAGTACCTTTATGGAATTGGAGGACACCGCAAAAAAATTTGCCGGAGCACTCGATCCCGGAAGAATTAAGGAATCAGCACGTTGCTAAAGATTGACCACAAAGATATTCGGAAAACTTTTTAGAAAACTATTGACATCGTAAATCGCCGCATTATCTTTTAATACCCTCTCAGCTAAGCCACCACCTTACCAAGCTTTCGAAACCAACTGGAGTTAGTTGATAACTGGGTGTCATCGGAACATCAGAGCCATAAGCCACGGAATGCAACCGGAGGATCAAAAACTCCAAAATTTCCCGATTTGCCGCTTGCATCCGGTCACACTCGACCAGGAATTTTACCAATTTTGCAATAGAAACTGCATTTGCTAATGGGCCCATTCAAGCATTGCATATAGAAGCACATTGGCAAGGAATCTATGAAAACGGAGAACAGTGCTTTCCACTTTTATTCCGCGACATGGCGTTGCCATTGAGGGCTAGTCGTGCCAGCTCAACATCTCCCATTCAACCGTAGCTTTGTAAGCCTTTCCCAATGTACGGTGCAGATTTCATCTCGAACAGCCAGCTTCGATTCATTGCATGACGGGCATATTTGGCAAAGTATTTATGGCAGGCTTGTCCCATCATGCTAGTTACCCATTTTCACCGCCGAACTCCTTTGAAATTTCAAAGCATTTATGCATATTTTGAGGATGTTCGACGGCGTCTAGATAATGAGGTGGAGTTCAATGTAATTGAATGCCCAGAGTACAGCAGGGGAATCTTGACCTGCAGCAGAAACTTACGGTTCGCCCTCAGGTACAAGAATGGGATTAATCATGTTACAGGCGATGTGCATTATCTAATGCTAGGCTTACCGCCAGACAGTTCGGTTTTGACGATTCACGATTGCGTTTTTATGGATAATCCCTCATTCCTTCGCCGGCGCATCTTGAAAACTATTTGGCTAGACCTGCCAGTACGAAGAGCAAAGTACATTACGGCGGTATCAGAGGCGACGAAATTGCATGTTATGCAGTTGACCGGTTGTGCGTCAACGAAGATTGAAGTTATCAATACAACCGTCAAAGATCACTTTGTTCCCATTTCGAAGGAATTCAACCTTCAACGACCCGTTATTCTTCAAATTGGAACTGCACCGAACAAGAATTGGCTTCGAATCATCGAGTCGCTAAGAGGCATTTCCTGCCATTTATTAATTGTGGGCGAAATCGGAGAAGCATATAGGTCAGCCTTGAATTCTAGTGGGACCGAGTTTTCGAATAGGAGCAATCTCTCGGATTCGGAAATGTTGCAGTGTTATGCGGAAAGCGATATGCTGCTTTTTCCATCCCTTCGCGAGGGATTTGGCATGCCCATCGTTGAGGCGAACATGGTAGGACGCCCGGTCGTTACAAGTAATATCTCGTCGATGCCTGAAGTGGCAGGCGACGCCGCATGCCTAGTTGATCCCTACAGCACGGCTTCTATCAGACGGGGTGTCGAGCGCGTTATTGAGAGCGAAGGCTATCGGCGCCAGTTAGTAATGGCCGGGTTCAAGAACTCCAAACGATTCAGCCCAGCTACGGTAGCAATGCAATATAAGTGTCTCTACGAACGAATCGCTGCAGCAAAAGGTGCAAGATTGTCATGACTAAAGAATTTCCCTCAATATTGAAGACACCTGAGTCGAGTGCAAGAAACGATGCCGAACGGAGCGAGTGGCAGGAGGCCAATCGGTCGTTTTGGGAAAGCAATCCTATGCGCTACGACTGGAGTGCACGCATTGCGCACAGCGAGTTCTCGATGGAGTTTTTTCGGGAGATAGACGACCGATTTTTTCGAGGGGTTCGCGAGTTTCTTCCCTGGAAACGACAGCCGTTCGAAGATCTCATGCACCTGGGAGAACTGGGAAATCGAGACGTTTTGGAAATCGGAGTTGGGAATGGTTCACACGCGCAATTGCTTGCCGCCTCTGCGCGGACTTACACCGGAATTGACATAACCAGCTACGCCATTGAAAGTACGACAAAGCGGCTCAAACTGCATGACTTGCGTGGGTCCATTACCCAAATGGACGCTGAGAAGATGGAATTCTCCGATGAGTCCTTCGATTTTGTTTGGAGCTGGGGTGTAGTGCACCATTCGTCTAGTACCCATGACGTAATGCGACAGATCGCGCGCGTCCTACGACCAGGCGGGCAGGCAACGATAATGGTTTATCACAGAGGATGGTGGAATTATTATTTTACAGGATTTCTGTTCTGGTTGTTTAGAAACGGAATTTTCAGTGGCAAATCGCTGCATGAGGCAATTCAAAGTAATACCGACGGTGCAATAGCCAGATACTATACGCCATCGAGCTGGAGAGAAATGCTTGCAGGTCAACTAGAGATTATCAGGTGTTATCCCATTGGGCCTAAATCTGATCTCCTTCCAATTCCGGCCGGGTGGCTGAAAGAGGGTCTTAAATCAATGTTGCCATCGCAATTGAACCGCATATTAACTCGCAATTTGTCTATGGGTGGTATGCTGATTTGCGAAATGCGCAAAACGTGACTCGGCTGACTGAGATTTGCAGGTCAATGACGCCGAATTACCAACCGTCGAAAATTATGAGTGCTGTTTGAATGTTGGTTGAGGCTCATTGGCACTTTAGAATGGGACGAGGGAAAAGAAGCAGCCAGCGCGTTTAACTCTAGCTGCCATGTAAGTTTCCACCGACGAAAATAGAGCGCAGGCTTTCCGAGACCTTGGGCCAGCGCTGGGAGGCGGTTTGAAATTCAGCTTCCATCCAGCGCACGGATTCGCTCGTTTGAGCGCGAGACTTTTGAGGGTGATTTGGTCGAATGGGAAATTGGCCGCTGACCCCCATGGCTAATCGACCTTCAACATCTTCCGATAACAGATAGCTGGCAAGCAATCGCGCAGATATGGGATGTTGGGAATTCTTTAGAACACAAAGCGTGTTGGGGATCAACAGTGTTCCTAGCTCATCGGCTTGTTGATCGGGAAATACGATCGCGATATTGAGTCCGTTGTCGAGCTCCACTAAGGCATCGTCCGTATCCGTTAGTCCAAACGCGAGTTGCCCAGCGGATACCGATTGAGCTACCTGTTTATTGCCCGACAACACGACTGCATTCGATTTGACTCGCTGAAACCAGTCGAGCGCGGCTGGCGCTCCCAATTTACTGTCAATGACGGTGAAGTGAGTCGCCGTGGTACCGAACAACGGCAGAGCCACACCGCACTTCCCTTTCCACTTCTCGCTCGACAATTCCATGACAGATCGGGGCCATTGAGATGGATCGGGCAGTAGATTCTTGTTGATAATCAGAATCCGTGCTCGCGCTGCGAATCCAATCCAGGTCCCGTTGGGACCGCGCATCGACTCGGGCCAATCTGGCGGTACTTGCCACTGCACTCTTTCTAGCAGACCGAGGCTATCCAGCCGCAAAGTGTGCATGATTTCGTTGTTCCAAAAGACATCACAACGCACACGTTCTTTCTCGCTGATGAGGCGGTTGACCAAGCCAACTGTTTTCGACGATTCGACATCGAACTGACTGGACACTTCCGTTCCCAATGTTCGTCTCTTGAAAGCACTTAGAATCGGCGCTGCAAATTCTCGGTCGGCGGCGCTATAAATGACCACAGCATTTTCAGGACTTGGAACACAACCGGCTAGCAATGCAAAACAGGCTACGACGGCAACCAGTATTACTATTACAGGCGATCGATTCGGCATTGTGCCAAGCATTGACAGTTGTCCGTTATCCACAGGAAAGTTCTAGGCAATTACAGCGCGAATCGGCTCGCCATAGTCCCGTTCAAGTCGCTTGCGACCAGGCAACGACAACGAGCGTGGGTCGATTCCGAGTTGATGCAAGATCGTCGCGTGAATGTCGGTAACATAGTGGCGTTCTTCCACGGCGTGAAAACCAAGCTCATCTGTCTTGCCATGCGATATTCCGCCGCGGATTCCACCACCGGCCATCCAGACTGTGAATCCATACGGATGATGATCCCGGCCATTCGAAAGTTGAGAACCAGGTGTGCGTCCAAATTCCGAAGCCCATACGACAAGCGTTTCGTCAAGCATGCCTCGGGCCTTGAGGTCCTTCAGCAGCGAGCCGATAGGCTGGTCGATTTGTTTGCACAATCGTTCGTGGCCGGTCTTCAAGTTAGCATGCGCGTCCCAGTTCCCCGCACCGCCATTGCTACCGTGGTAAACTTGAACAAAGCGCACTCCTCGTTCTACCAATCGTCGTGCAGTTAACATTTGCCGGCCAAATTCGCGCGTCGAGTCCTGGTTCAATCCGTAGTCATCCAACGTTTGTGTGGACTCATCGTCGAACTTGACAACTTCCGGTACCGCCATCTGCATGCGAAAAGCCAGCTCGTAAGACTTCATTCTAGCCTCGACCGTCGCATCGTTTGGAAACGACTCGGCGGTGATCCGGTTCAACTCTCTCAGCAATTGAAATTCGCCCGCCTGTTCCTCTTCAAAAACACCCTTGGGCGGCTTCGCATAGGGCAAAGGATCATGCGGGTCGACTTTGAGAGGTATGCCATCATATTGAGGACCGAGGTAATTGGCTCGATGCGCTTCCTGCCCACCGCAACAATCCGCCACCGGAGTGCCCATCACGACAAACTGTGGCAAGTTCTCGTTAATCGACCCTAAACCATAATTTACCCACGATCCAATGGTGGGAAAGAACCCATCAATGCGATGGCGACCGGTGTGGAACTGCAATTGTGCACCATGATTGCTGTCTTCGGTCCACATCGATCGCACCAAACAAAGATCATCGGCACAGGCGGCGACATGAGGCCACCAGTTCGAAATTTCCAGACCCCCATGCCCCCATTGACGATAACCAACTTGCAATGGGTAAATTTCGTTGCGCACAAAGCCGTTGTTGGGATCAAAAGCCACCACGCGTTCGTTAGCGCGATAGGGCGACGTCAGCACATCCTTGAAAGGCGTCTCTTCGATGGTCTTGCCGGCATATTTATTCAGCATCGGCTTAGGGTCAAACGACTCCAAATGGCTTGCACCTCCGATCATGAACAGCCAAATCACACTTTTTGCCTTCGGGGCAAGCTTGCGAACGCTTGTTTCCATCGCGATATTCTGACCAGCTAGCGTGTTCTCCTGATGCAACAGCCCGGTCAGCGCGAGTCCGCCAAACCCCATGCCCATGTCGCGCAGTAACATCCGTCGCGAAAAAGCTCGCGATAGTTCTCGTTTGTCTGTCACGATCGCGGTTATCTCCTAACGAATATTCACAAAGTCATTGTGATTGAACAGAACGTGAGCCAAACTCTGACGCGCTCGCATTACCGGCGCTTCAGCAGCTTCTTCGGTAGTCTTCGCACCCAGCGTAACCGCATGCAAAGTAGATTGATCGATCAGTAGTCGCGCTTGGGTGTCGAGAAAGGCTAGGCAGGAATCTTCTTCGCTGTCGCTCGGACGACGTCCCAATGTCAGCATAAACAATCGCTCGATGAATTCCTTTTCCAAGTTAGGGCTCGACTGAGAAATTTCGTTTGACAGCGCGGTCGCCAAACGGCGCGACAAACTCCTCGCCAGCGCGCTATTGGACATCACCAGCGCTTGCTGAGGAATGATACTTGGACTGCGACGATAGCATTCATTAGGACTGGCCGCATCGAACAAAACCATCATGGTCATCTGCTTTTCATAAGCGTGGCGAAAATACACACTGCGGCGCATGCTGGTTTCGCCATCTTCTTCCGCTAGATCTGGTCCGCCACGAGTCCTATCGAGCGCGCCCGAGGTCGCCAACATGCTATCGCGAATCTGTTCAGCGTCTAACCGACGCACATTGGCCCTCCAGTAGGTCGTATTATCTGGGTCATTCGCCGCATTTGTTGAAAACCGGCTGGACGATTGCGCCGACGCTCGTTGGTATGTCTGCGAACTGACGATCAATCGATGCAAATGCTTCATATTCCAGCCGCTTTCGATGAACTCAGCCGCTAGCCAATCGAGCAAATCGCATAGCTCAGGTTCGGGCGTTCGCATCCCAAAATCAAAAACATTCGCAACCAAGGGCTGATCAAAATGCCGCATCCAGATCTGATTTACGGCGACTCGTGCGGTTAGCGGATTGTTCTTATTCGTAATCCACTTCGCCAAGGCCAAGCGGCGGCCAGTACTTTCGTGTGGATACTCGGTGCCGACGTGAGTATACGCAGTTGGGTCCGCTTCGAAGGCATCGATCGCTTTATCAAAAGCAATTCGCGCGGCGTCCAGGTCTCGGTTGGCCTTGTTGATCGCCGCCGTTCGCTTGATCACATCTTTCTCAGCAGACTTTGTGGCTTTGCCAAGCGCCTGTTCAGCTAGCTGAAAGACCACCTCAGATTCCAACAGGTTGTACGATCGTTCCAATTCCGCCGCGCGCTTTGCCGCAGCTTCAATCGCCAAGGTATTCGATTCCGTCGATAACATTTCATCGGCTGCGTATCGAGCTTCCAACGAATCGAGAGCTGCGCGCGCCAACTCAAGTTTGCGCGTTGCAGCGGCTGATTCGGCCTGAGTTGACTCGACTGTCTTGCTCGATGAAGTTAATTCCGCCTGCGCTTTCTCCACCCGTTTGCGAGCCTCTGTGAGAGCGTTTTGTTTAACTAACTCTGTCAAGTCAGGTCGATAGCTTTCGCGTGGTAACGGTACGGATCTTACTTCGAAGGCAATGGGAAGATATTTCGGAACATTCGCTGTGATTGGCTTGTCTTTGAGCGGTTGTTTTTCGTTGCCACGCACGTAGATGTACGTCGCTGCATCGGGAGCCGCATCGAATGCTCGAGGCAGTCCGGCTTTCATCACGTCCGGCTCGCCCGCAAACTGCTCCGTACGAACGTTATGCGGTTCGAAAATTGCGCGGAATTGGTAGTACTCTTCCTGCCCGATCGGGTCGAATTTGTGATCGTGGCATTTTGCGCAGTTGATCGTCAATCCAAGAAAGGCTTTCGCCGTATGCTCGACGGTCGCATCGAGCCAAATATTGCGATTCGATCGGTGATAGCTGCGAGCCAGAAATCCGGTCGCCCGCAAAACATCGCGATCAGTGGGAGCAATTTCGTCTCCGGCAATCATCTCGCGCACCATTTGATCGTACGGCTTGTTCGCGTTCAACGATTCGATAATCCAGTCGCGCCAATGCCAAATGTGCCGTTGGCTGCCGCGCAATTCTAATTTGTAGCCGTCCCAATCACTGTACCGCCAGACATCCATCCAGTGGCGACCCCAACGTTCACCGTACTCGGGTCGCGACATCAATTCGTCCGCGACTCGCGCTAGTGATTCATCGGTTTGATCGGATGCGAAAGCAGCAATCTCGTTGGGCGTCGGTGGATATCCAGTCAAATCGAAAGTCAATCGGCGCAGCAGCGTCGCGGGTTCAGCTCTTTCTAGCGGCACGATATTGCGTGCAAGTTGCTTGGCAGCAATCAAGCGATCGATGACGGACTGGGAATCGGCCTGTCCATCAACGACGGGAACCGGCGGACGAACAATCGGTCGATATGCCCAGTGCTGCTGAGGGCCTTGAACAATTGGCTCATCCTCTGGTGCGGGCATGCCGTCGGTTAACCATTTGCGCAACCGCTCAAGCTGCTCTTGGTTTAACGGGACACCCTCGTCCATGGGTGGCATTCGCTGGTCGGGAGAACTATGACCGACTCGCTGCAGTATTGGGCTCTGATCAATATCCTTGACAGCAACAATCGCCCCGTTTTCGCTGCCCTTGCGAATGAGCTTGGCGGCATCCAAGCGAAGTCCCGCCTCCGCTTTCAAAGGACCATGACAAGCGATGCACTTCTCCGCCAGCAGAGGTTTTATTGAGCTGGTATATAGGTCCGCGCCGTGGAGCCGCAATTGTTGCGTCACAGCAATACTTGCCATGACGATGCATATGAATCGAAGGTTCATTCCGGTTGCATATAATATAGGTGAGAATAGAACTTCGCGGGGCAGGACCTTATTCTAGCATGATTCCAGTTGCCGCTTCAATCGATGAAGCTGCCTGCTGCCCAAACTCTGATGATACAAGACCTTGTCCCGATTCCCTATAACGTGTCACGAGCGCGCCGAATAACGCTTGCAGTTTTGATCCTAACAGTAATTGAGGTCCGGCCTAATCCACATTCGCTAGCTTGACTCGGTCGAGCCAAAAACTTTCGGCCTTAGCATGATCGGTCAGAACTTGGCTTCGCTTTTCCAAATCGTCTAACTTCAATTCGCGAGTCCGTTGCCGTCAACCGTCGACGCAAAACTGGGACCGCCAAGAAGTCTGTCCCATAGATTCGCAGTTGATTGCGATAGACCATCTCGGTTGATTGATCCCGAATTCGGGACTATACCGAGTTTCCAAAATCCTCATTCGAGCACCATCGCCATCACATCGAAGCCAGATTTTCCTGTCTCGTTGTCTCAACACCGCATTACTGTCGTCCTGCAGCTCCACGTTTACATCGGGCGCAAAGTGAAACCGCCCCTCGATGTTCGCGGTTCCCTTGCCAGTTACCTGGTCTTCGATCGTCAGCAAACCTGTGCGACACACGAAGGTCCTCCGGTGTTGCCAGTTGTTACGTGTCGAGTACGAACCCGTCAAACGAAACTCGTGGTCCGATTGGCACTGCGACTCGACTTTCGGAACACATCGATACCCGACTCGAAATCCGCCCCAAACTTCGCTGGAGTCCTGACCATTGATCGACAGCGTATTGTGGGCCAAAGTACTTCGGTCGTAATTCCGCTGGCTGCCGACCGAATACTCAAACGTACCTGTGTCGGTAATGAATCGCTGACCAGCGAGCGACCACTCAAATGATAGCGTGTCGGCATGCGCGTGGCCTGGCTGATAAGTCGGCCCAACTTCCCCGCAGTCAACGATCAAATAATCGTTTTGGCTCGATCGCCAGCCGAAGTAACCAGCATTGGCCAGTGACCAGCTACCACAAGCTGTTTCGCGGATGGGAGGCTGCACATAGACTCCAATCGCTGCATCATTTAGTAACGCAATCTGGCCATCCGGATGAGTAACTTTGGCCATGGCGTCCAGCATTCTAGGCAGCAACTGTCCGGCCATCGCAGCGACATTCGCATCGCCGTAGACTTGCAAAACAGCAACCAACCAACACATGCGAGCATGGTACATTGCCGATCGCTCGAAATGCATACCATCATCGAGAATTTGTTCGCGCAGTTGCCGCGCAGCTATCGAATTTCCTCTCTGACGAAACCGAAGCGCATCCTCGCCATCAAAACACCTACCGACAACAACCAGCGCAGCAGCGTTCTCCAGCAAGTGATTGGCCAGCAGATGATATTCCAGGTGAGCTGCCAACCAACAGCTTTGACTCCAAATACTGGTCGTCAATAATTCTCGAAAAGCGTGATCGTTGCGCAACTGTTCACGCCATCTTCCGCCAAATAATAGGCTCCAATTCATAATGCGCAAAGAGCTTGGGTAGGGCTCCCAGCCGGTCGCGCAAGAACGCGGTAAGTGAGTTGCGATCCAATTCGTGGTCAAGTCTCTAGCGACTTGCCATCCAGCATCGCCATGGTCGACGCAGCTCCACAACCAATCGAAGTAATGAAGGTTATAGGTCCACAATCGTGGCAAGCCGATTGGCTGCCAAGCCAACGCTGGATCTAGGGTGTGCGTGTCATTGAGAAACCGAAACTTGCGCTGGGCCAGTTCCGACAATGACTGGGGAGGAACCGGCGGCCATACATCGGGGACAATTACTTGTTCGCCCAGACGCCACTGGTCGGCAGAAGGTCGCCTACGCTCAAGAGAGGCCGGATTCTCCAGCCGCTTACGTAGACGATTGAGTACTTGGTAGAAGAGCTGTTCGCGTTTTAACCAGCGAAGGGTGCGAATCAGCCTGCCGAGGCGCATCGTTACGCCCAGCAGCCGCGAGTATCAATCACAACTCGCTGCTCAAGCAATCGCTTAGAAATCGATTTGAATGGTTTATGATCGACCAATAACAATACGATATCGGCCGCTCGTACCGCTTCTTCGGCCACCAGCAATGTCGCAGTTGCACTGAGCGAGGACGGCAGTTGCCGTGTATGCGGTTCCGCCACGAGCACTTTGCCAAGTTTCTGATCAACGATCGATTCTACGATGTGCAATGCAGGGCTCTCGCGCATATCGTCGACGTCCGCTTTGAACGTCAACCCCAGGCAAGCGATGACGGGATCTCGAAATCTGGCCGCCTTTTGCCTGACCATTTCCAAAATGTAGTTGGGTTTGGAATCGTTCACTTCGCGTGCCGTGCGAATTAGTCGAGCCTTGTTCGGTGCAGCAGACACGATGAACCATGGATCTACCGCGATGCAGTGCCCACCGACACCTGGACCTGGCCGCAGAATGTTGACGCGGGGATGGCGGTTAGCGAGTTGTATCAGTTCCCAGACGTCGATCCCCAGTTCATCGCAGATAATTGACAGCTCATTGGCGAATGCTATGTTCACGTCGCGAAATGAATTCTCGGTTAGTTTCGCAAGTTCGGCAGTGCGCGCGTCGGTTACATAGATTTCCGCTGAGCAAAATACCTCGTACAGTCGTTTGGCACGGGCACTCGCTTCTGATGTTAGCCCACCAGAAATTCGATCGTTCGATACCAGTTCCTTCAGCATCTGGCCCGGTAAAATCCTCTCCGGGCAATGCGCGAAGTGAAAATCTGCCGACGAGTACTTGCCTGCCAATTCGTCGATCAACCAATCGCGAACTTTCTCGGTGGTTCCCACGGGGCTAGTCGACTCGAGGATGACCAGCGCGCCTGGCTCAATCACTTCCGCAATCGATCGGGCGGCCGACTCCACATAACGCAAATCGGGCTCGCGTCCGTTTTCAGTTTCGTGAAATGGAGTTGGAACGGCTATGATAAATGTCTCTGCGCTAGACGGCTTTGCCGCAGCCTTTAGGTTGCCACTTTGCACGGCAGCTCGAACGAGTACATCCAGGTCCGGCTCCTGTATATGAATGCGTCCCTGTTTAATGGTCTCGACCACATGCGGCTGGACATCGACTCCCAAAACACTCTTGCCCTTGGTGGCAAATATCGACGCCGTGGGCAGGCCGATGTACCCCAAACCAAGCACGCAAATATCGAACTTGTCAGTCACGAATCATCTCGCGTTCAAGAATCTCTCGAATCCGGGTTGCCGCACGGCCGTCGCCATACGGATTGGCAAGTGCCGACCGACGCTCATATTCGCTCGGATTCTCCAGCAATACGCGAGCTTCAACACTAATTCGCTGTGGATCGGTTCCTACCAAGCGACACGTTCCGGCGCCGACGCCTTCGGGTCTTTCCGTTGTTTCTCGCATTACCAGAACCGGTTTGCCGAGACTGGGAGCTTCCTCTTGGACACCGCCCGAATCGCTAATAATAAACTTGCACCGATCCATCAGCCAAATAAAATCCTCATAGCCCGTCGGCTCAATCAACGCAATCCGATTGTGCTTGCTCAGCAAGCGATCTACGGGCTCACGGACGTTTGGATTTAGATGAACCGGATACAAAATTCCCAGGTCAGGATGTTCACCGGCAAGTCGCAATAAAGACTGACAAATTGAATCGAAGCCTTGACCAAACGACTCGCGCCGATGACCAGTGACCAATACCCATGGCTTGCGACTGCCGGTTAAGTATGCTCCCGTAAAACTGTCGGGAATCCCCAATCGTTGAGCGAGTTGGACAGAATCTACGCGAAGCGATTCGAGGCGAGTTCTCATCCATAGCAGCGCATCGATCACGGTATTGCCGGTCACAAAGCACCGCTCAGACGGAATATGTTCCTGTAGCAAATTCGCTTTGCTCTGCTCCGTCGGCACAAATGCCCACCGGCACAAAGGAGATGTCAGCCGTCGATTCATTTCCTCGGGCCAAGGCGCGTCAAAGTTATAGGTCCGCAGTCCAGCCTCAACGTGTCCCAATGGCACGCGCGCATACGCGGCAGCCAGCGCAGAAGCTAGCACCGTTGTCGTATCGCCTTGCACCAAGATTGCATCTGGTTTGCGTTCAACCAGAAAGCTGCCAACCGATGTTAGTACACGCGCGGTCAACTCGGTCAGCGTTTGACCTGGCTGCATGAGAGCCAAATCAAAGTCGGGTTGTAAATCGAACGACTTGAGGGCTTGATCGAGCATTTGCCGATGTTGGCCAGTTGACAATAGAATTGGCTTGAGCGTAGACGACTTTCTCAACTCCATCACCACCGGAGCCATCTTGATCACTTCGGGCCGTGTACCGACGACGATTACGATGTTCTTCATCAAAGTCTAAACTTGTTGAGCCAATTGAATGGCAACTCGAGACACTTCCAACTGTTCGTCCAGCGATATCGGCCAGTCTCCACCATGCTTGACGCAATTCAGGAAAGCCAGTATTTCTTCCGAGTGTCCTTTGTCTTGATAACGTGTTTTAAATGATTTGCCGGTTGCAAGATTCTTGCTGACGCGGAAGTTATCGCATTGTATAACATTGCCACCGGCGAAGATCTCCACTCGCTCCTTGGGAAATGCCTTGTGCCCGTTTGCTAGGTAGTGAATCGTCGCAATCGATCCATCTGTGAATTTCAGGTTCATGCTCGCACAGTCACATGCATGTCCGGTGATCCCTCCCAGGCAAATGATCGATGACTCGGCTATGGGGGCTCCAACCAAGTACCTCGCCAAATCAATAAAGTGACATCCCTCGCCCACGATTCTGCCGCCTCCAACACGACTGTCATGGACCCAATGCTCATTCGACACATGGCCAGCATTTACCGTGATCACCATCGCTCTGCTACCTGTGACCGACTGTAACCATTTGGCCATTTGACGCGAATGAGGAGAGAATCGGCGGTTGAATCCTGTCAGTAAACAACAATTTCGATGCGAGCAGCAAACTTGCTCGACGTTAGTCAACTCTTCTAAAGTCAGTGTTAGCGGCTTTTCTACAAATACGTGCTTGCCAGCTTCAAGCGATTGACACACAAGCCTAGCGTGACTGTTATGTGGAGTTGCAATAAAAACTGCATCGACGTTGGGGTCACCCAACACCGACGACACATCGCTTGCCGCTTGTTCAAAACGGAACTTGCGAGCCGCGTGCGTTGCCGACACTCCGGAATTTGAGACCACCGTGTGTCGACGAATCGATTGCTTGGCGAGAATCGGCATCAGCATTCGCGTTGCAAATCCACCCGCACCTATAAATGCCACCGATGGCAGATCTTTCCAAGTCGAAGACGGCAGCGTTGAAACAACGCGACTCTGCTTCGCGGCCGAACAGGTTTTCCCTGCCGTGTAATTCAGCACTACTCCCAGCGCGCCGCCTTGCCCAACTACGTCGTACGCTTTCAGCGCCTCGTCGAAATCGAATCGATGGCTGACCAGCGGTAAGACATCAAGTTTTCCAGTTGCCATCAGGCCAAGTACCGCTTCAAAATTCCGCTGCTCCGTCCAGCGCACAAATCCGATCGGGTAGTCCAGCCCTCGTTTTTCGTATTCGGGATCGTATCGTCCAGGACCATAGGAACAGGACACTTGGAAAGTTAGTTCTTTTTCGTAAAAATCTGCCCGTCTCAGATTCAAGCCCACTACGCCGACCAATACGATTCGTCCGCGCTTGCGGCACATTTTGGCAG
>SXGS01737142.1_pt1 | contig 58182 bp, 42 predicted proteins | sample 3174681 | NCBI WGS metagenome assembly SXGS01 (sample SAMN11356861, study PRJNA531348) | freshwater metagenome | isolation source: freshwater sample F1-80 | place: China: Fuxian Lake, Yuxi | collected 2017-12-25
ACCCGCCAAGAGTTCGACGACTCCAGGTTCGCCGCCGACCAACTCCGGTATCAGAAACGACAAGAGGCGAAGCTCCACGCCAAAGCCAAATCAATGGGTTACGCGCTCATTCCCCTCGAAGCGGCCGAATGAGTTCCTTAGGAGTCGAGGATCGGGTGGCGGTGCGAAGCGGGCCTCGCCGTGCCATAATTGACGCGAGGACCACGCAGCCCATGACCCGCCCGATGATTTCCCTCGAGTTCAACGAACTGAGTCCCACTCTGATGGATCAGTTTATCGGCGAAGGCAAACTGCCGAACTTCGCGAGGCTCAAGGAGCAGTCCCAGGTGTTCGTGACCGAGGCCGAGGAGATCGCTCCGAATCTCGAACCCTGGATTCAGTGGATCACCATCCACACCGGTCTTTCCTACAAGGAACACGGCGTGTTCGACCTCGGCGACGGCCACAAGGTCCCCTACCCGAGAATCTGGGACCTGTTGTCGGAGCAGGGCCGGAAGGTTTGGATTTGCGGCAGCATGAACGCGGCGTTCGAGAAGCCGCCCAAGGGATATTTCCTGCCCGACCCCTGGTCGGTGGGCGCGCATCCGTACCCGGAGGGCGAGTTCGGAACCTTCTTCAACTACGTGTGCACCAACGTTCAGGAGCACACCCGCGACTCGATGGCGGTCTCCAAGATGGACCATCTGCGGTTCCTGGCATTCATGCTGGGCCACGGACTCTCCCTCGCATCGATTCGGGCGATCCTGGCGCAACTGAATCGCGAGCGGAGCGGCAAATACCGGTGGCAGCGCGCCGTGCTGCTTGACCGGCTCCAATGGGACGTGTTCGCCCACTATTGGAACCGCGAGCATCCCGACTTCTCCACCTTCTTCGTGAACAGCACCGCGCACTTCCAGCACTGCTACTGGCGCAACATGAACCCGGATCCATTCACGCTCAAGCCCAAGCCCGGCGAGCAGGAGGAGTACAAGGACGCCATCCAGTTCGGCTACCAGAGCATGGACAAGCTGGTGGGCGAATGTCTCGACATGGCGGGCCCGGACACGGTGGTGGTGCTATCGACGGCGCTGAGCCAACAGCCGTGCGTGATCTACGAACACTTCGACGGCAAGGTCGTCTACCGCGTCAACGATCCGGGCGAGTTTTTCACGTACGCCGGAATCAAGGGCGCCTATCGCTACGCCCCGGTGATGGCGGAGCAGTTCCATCTGTACTTCCAGTCGGCCGCCGACGCCGCCGAGGCGGTGCGGCTCATGAAGGCAATGACCTGCGATGGCAAGCCGTTGATGTTCGTCACGTTGAAGGAGAACGAAGTCTTCGGCGGCTGCGGCATCTACCAACAGGCGAGTCCGAACGCCGCGGTCAAGAACTCGGCGGGCGAGGCGAAACCGTTTTCCAAGTTGTTCTATCTGGCGAGCGGCGTCAAGAGCGGCATGCATCATCCCGACGGCATCTTCTGGATCCGCGACCGCGCCCAGAAGGCCTCGGCGGCCGCGCAACGGATCTCGCTCCGCCAGGTCGCGCCGACGATGCTCGGTCACTTCGGGATCGGCCGCCGGGACTACATGAGCATGGGGGCGCTGCCCGCCTACGACGTGGAGGAGACGAGCGCGCGCCCCGTGGCCCGCGTCTGAGCGAGCATCGGGTTCTCGACGTAGTAGGGCCCGGCCGCCAGACCGTCAATGCGCCCGTCTAGAAACGCGCGCACGGCGTCGTCCGGACTGCAAACGATCGGCTCCTCGTGCATGTTGAAGCTCGTGTTGATCACCGACGGCGAGCCCGACAGTTTCTCGTGCTCGGCGAGAATGTCGTAGTAGCCAGGGTTCTTCGAACGCTGAACCAATTGCGGCCGCGCCGTGCCGTCCACGTGAACCGCCGCCGGGCAGGTCGCCTTCATGAAATCGGTGCAATCGAAAGTTACCGTCATGAACTCGGCGGCGTGCTCGGCGCCGGGAACGTTGAAATAGCAACGGTCGCGCGCCTCCCAGAGCGTCACCGGCGCGAACGGCATGAACTCGGTGCGGCCCAGCCTGTGATTGAGCCACTGGTTCACTTCCGGGTCGCGGCCATGATAGAGAATCGACCGGTTGCCGAGCGCGCGCGGTCCATATTCCATGCGGCCGTCAAACCTGGCCACCACCTCGCCGCCGTGAATCCGCCGCGCCACCTCGGCCGCCAGATTCGCGGGCTCGAAATAGGACAGGCCGGCGCGATCCAACGCCGCCCGCACCTCGGCGGCCGAGTATCCGGGACCGAGGTAGACGCTGTCGATCGGCGCGCCCACTCCGCCCGGCCACGTCATGTGGAGCGCCAGCCCGGTTCCGCAGCCGCCGTCCCCCATGTTCGGGTAGACGAAAATCCGCTTGACTCCACCCACCTCGAAGATGCGTTGGTTCATCTTGACGTTGGCGACGACGCCGCCCGACATCACCACGGTGTCGCAACCGGTCTTCCCGATCCAATACTCGACCACTTGGCAGGCGATCCGCTCGAGTGCGGTCTGATACGCCGCCGCGACGTCGATCATGGGGAACCGCATCGCCAAGTGCCGCGAGAAGTAGACATTCAGATTCTCGTGGATGCGATAGCCGCCGTCCTCGATTTCCACCCGGTCCATCAGGACATCGGTGAGCACCGAGGGGTCGCCGTAAGCGGCCAGTCCCACGATCTTGCCGGCGTGCCGGTCGGCGCGGAATCCGAGCGACGACGTGACGGTTTCGTAGAACGTGCCGAGCGAATTCGGGTAGCGGATGTTCTGAAGCCGCCGGATCTTGCCGCTTTCGCCAATGCCGATCGAGCCGGCTAATCCGGTGCCATAGCCGTCGAAAGTGACAATGAGGGCGCGCTCGGCGCCGCTCGCCAGATAGGAATTGGCGGCGTGCGAAAGGTGATGTTCGAACCGCTTCAGCTTGCCGCCCAGTCCGAACTCGCCGAGACCTTCCTCGAGCTCTCTTTGCCAACGGCGATGCTCGCCGACACCTTCCGTTTTCCAGGCCTGCTCGGCCCGTTCCTCGAAATAGCGCGCCGTGAGCGACGATCCGCCCGCGAAGCGGTAAAACGCCCGGTGAGCGGCGCTCTTTTGGATCGTCTGGTTGGGGTGCCGCAGTCCCGGCACCGGCCGGGTGCGAACCGGCACGCGCTGCTCGGCGTTGGCAAGCTGCTCCTGGAGTCCGGCGTGACGGAAGGCCTCACCGTGCTTGGCCTCCTCGGCGAAGCTATGCTCGATCGCGCGCTCCTCCTGATCCCACTCGAGGAAGGCGTAGGCGACCGCGTCGATTTCCTCCGGCTTGACGCCGGTGTAGCGAAACGCCTCCCGGATCGCCAATCGCGGGAAACCGGAGTGTTGTTTCTGGCGGCTGAACCGTTCCTCGCCCGCCGCGAACAGGATCTTGCCGTCTTCCACCAGCGACGCGCTCGCGTCCTTGTCCAGTGGGGAAATGCCGAGTACCTTCATGATGGCTTTTCACTTTCGAGAAGCAGTTTTACTTCGACCGCCGTCATCGCGCGCCCACCAACCTCTCCGAAGAAATAGTCGAAATACCGGCGCAAACTGTCGAGGAACGAACTCAGGTCCGCCTCCGACCGTACATAGGGAGTCCTGCCGGGGTCGAGCGACGGACTGTGAAAACTGAACGTCAGCACTCCGGCGCCGCGGTCGAGCAGGAACCGGGTGAGTTTTCTGTGTTCGGCGTGCGTGAACTCCTCCGGCGACAACCGCAGCCGGTCGACCGCGCCGGCTCGGGCCAGTAGCCCAGCCGCCCGCAGTCTCGACCCCAATCGTCCCGTCGCGGCGCGATACAGCGCCGGCGCGGCGCGATGAGCCCAGCCCGCGAAGGCGCCAGTTGTGGGTATGCCGAGCAGATCAGTTCCTTCACCCATCCAGTGGCAGTCGGAGGGGAATTGGGAGAAATCGGGGCCGCCATCGGAGCTGTAGTCGAACGGGGGCGCCATGCTTAGATCGACCTGATAGCCGAGATCCTTTAATAGGGGAATCATGGTATCGCCTATTCCGTACCGTCCGGCCTTGTAGGCGCGCGGCTTCTGTCCGAGATTGGCCTCGATCGCCTCGCCCAGCCGGCGGAGCTTTTCCGCGGCGAGGGGCAGTGGAAGGTTGGCCGCGTATGAATTGTACAGACTCACCTCCTCTTCGTGGGGCGGATTTACCCACGGATGGAGGTGCGCGCCGATGTCGCAGCGGCCGTCGTTGAAAATGTCGCGCAGCGGACCATATCCGTCCGGTTGCGATGCCACCGGGTAGTCCACGACATAGGTCGGACGGATGCGGAACTCGTCGAAGATCCGCTGCGCCCGGCCTGCGTGAGCCATGGCCCGAACCGAGGTGGCCTCCCGGTCGAGCGGCGCGGTCCAGTCGAACTCTTCTTCGGTGTCGATAACCACGATGAGCGCGGGTTTCCAACCACGCGGCCAGCGAACGGGACTACTGGGAATCGACAGCGCCAACCGAATAGTGTAGCGTGGCGGCATCTGGTTGGAAAAACTACAGTTTGCCGGGCTGCGGGCCGATCACCGAATCGGGCCTATACTGAAGGTAGCCGCCCGATAAATATGTGTGGAATCACGGGGTTCGTCAGCGCCCGGCCGGGGGCCGATTCGCTGGCGGTGCTGCGCCGCATGGCGGACGCGATCGAGCACCGGGGACCGGACGATTCCGGGTACTACCACGACGACCACGCCTATCTCGGACACCGCCGCCTGAGCATCGTCGATCTGGCCGCCGGACATCAGCCGATGTCGAACGAGACCGATACCCTTTGGGTCGTCTATAACGGGGAGATCTTCAACCACGCCAGCCTCCGCCCCGATCTCGAGCGGGCCGGACACCGCTACCGCACGCGGAGTGACACCGAGGCGATTATCCACGGCTACGAGGAGTACGGACCGGCGAGCGTCACCCGCTTCAATGGAATGTTCGCCTACGCGATGTGGGATCGCGAGAAGAAGACGCTGTTTTGCGCGCGCGACCGGCACGGGATCAAGCCGTTTTACTATTGGTGGGACGGAACCACTTTCGTGTTCGGGTCCGAGATCAAGGCCCTGCTCGAGCATCCCGCGATCCGGCCGTCGCTCAACGAAGCCGCGTTGTCGGAGTACCTCACGTTCGGATACGTGAGCTCGGACGATTCCCTGTTCGCGGGCGTGAAAAAGCTCCCCCCGGCGCACTATCTCACCCTCGAATGCAGGGAAGACCGGTTCCACCTGCGAATCGGCCAGTATTGGGAAACGCCGCTGTTTGACAAGCCCGAAAAGGGCGACCCGCGAGAGTGGATCGCCGAGTGCCGCGCGCGCCTCGAGGAGTGCGTCCAGAGCCGGTTGATGGCGGACGTGCCGCTCGGCATATTCCTCAGCGGAGGTATCGACTCGAGCTGCATCGCCGCGATCATGAAGCGGCGGTTCGACGGACCGGTGAAGACGTTCTCGGTAGGCTATCAGGAGGCCGAGTTCGGCGAACTCACTTGGGCGTCGCAGGTGGCGCGGCTGCTCGGCACCGAGCATCACGAGGTTGTCATCGGGTTCAACGAGTTTTTCGGCGCGATGCCGAAGATGATCTGGCACGAGGACGAGCCGATCTGCTTTTCGTCGAGCATCCCGTTGTATTTTGTGTCCGAACTGGCGGCCAAGCACGTCAAGGTGGTGTTGACCGGCGAAGGCAGCGACGAGTTGTTCGCTGGCTACGAGCGGTACCGCTATCATCTGATCAACGAACGCGGAAGCCGGCTCTACGACTGGATGCCCGGCGCCGCCAAGTCGGCGGTGCGTGGCGCGGTGGCGGCGATTCCGTCGCTCTCGATGCGGCGAAAGCTGCAGCATACGTTTCTGTGCCGTACCCCGGACGTCGAGTCGATGTACCTCGACAACTTCTACTGCGGATTTCCGGGCGGGCAGTTGAAGGATCTGGCGCGGTCCAACGCGCTCGGCGCCTCGCCGCCCTACGACAGCTACCTGCGCTACTGGAACACCCAGCCGCAGCAGTCGATGTTGTCCCGGCTGCTGTTCGCCGATCACAAGACGTATCTTGTCGAACTGCTCATGAAGCAGGACCAGATGAGCATGGCGGCGTCGATCGAGAGCCGCGTGCCATTCCTCGACCATACCTTTGTCGAGTTCGCCATGCGGCTGCCCGACTCGATGAAGCTCCCGTCCAAGGGCAAGTACATTCTCAAGAAGGCGGTGGAGGACCTGTTGCCGAAAGAGATCGTCCACCGGACCAAGATGGGCTTCCCTACCCCGATGCGCCGGTGGTTCAGTGAAAAGCGGTGCTCGTTCCTGCTGTCGTACCTGTGCGACCGCCAAGGGTTGCTCGCCAACTATCTCGACCTGAGCAAGCTCGGCGCGCTGATGGACCGTCACCGGCAAGGAACCGAGGATGCCACCGACCGCATCTGGCGGTTATTGAATCTGCAGATCTGGGGCGACCTGTTCGTGACAGGCCGGCGGGTGCGCTGGTTCGACGGCGAGTTGTCGCTCGACCATGTGCGGCAGGCCACGATCGCGATGCCTCGCGGCTAGCCTCCGATCTCGGCCGCCACGTCTTTCATGAGGCGGTGGACCTCACCGGCGACGCGGGTCCAGGTTCGCTCCCGGCCCATCCGCGCGATCGCGGCGCGGTCCCACTGGCGCGAAAAAGCCGCCCGTAGCGCCTCGGCGAGCGCGGCGGCGTCGCGCGGTGGAATCACGATGCCCGCCACGTCATCGGGAATCATTTCGGGCACGCCGCCCACCGACGACGCCACCACCGGCGCGCCGCACGCCATCGCCTCGTGAACCACGTTCGGCCAGCCTTCGGCATAGCTTGCCAGGCACAAGACGTCGGCGGCCGACATCAACTCGGCCAACACCGTCGGCGGCACCGCGCCGATCATCCGCACCGACGAGCCGAGGCCGGTTTCGGCAATCGCGGCCCGGATGGCCGGCTCGAAGTCCCCTTCCCTGCCCGGTCCGCCGGCGATCCACAACTCGAGCGGCAGTCCCTGGCTTCGCAGCTTGGCGACGGCGCGAACAATGTCGTGGTGGCCCTTGCCCTCGACGAGGTAGCCCGCCGAGAGCAGCATGCGCGAGCCGGCCGGAATCCGATGCTTTTCGCGGCACGCGGCCCGGTCGCGCGGATGGTAGAGAGCTCCGTCGACGCCGTTCGGGATGGTCGCCGAGCGTTCGCGGGCAACACCCAGCGACTCGGCGAACCCGCTGAGCGCGCGCGACACGCCGATGACGCGGGCCGCGCGGCCGAACGCCCATTTCTGCGTGGCCCGGATCGACGGCGCGGCGGCGAAGAGCGGCTCGTTTCCCCGCATCGTGATCAAAAAGGGCCGCTGGAACAGGCGGCCCAGAACCGCCGCCGCGACCCCCTCCGGATGGCCGAAATGCGCGTCGATCAGATCGAAGCGGTATCCGGAGGTCCATAATCGAGCCGCGGTAAGGACGATCCTGGCGGCAAGGAACCCGGCATTGGCGGCGCCTCCGCGGGGTGGATAAAACCAAGTGGGATGAAAGACCTCGAGCGGCCCTTGCGTTCTCCGCCAGGCAACGCCGCGCGAGCGCAGAAACCGGTGGCGCCTGTTTCCCCAGTCGAAGACCTGAACGGGCGCGATGACTTTGACGTCGGGGCCATCGGGCAGCGAGGCAAGCGCTTCCAGCCGGCGTTCGACGAAAATGCCGCACCCGGGCTCGGTCGGGTTGGGAAAGACGGTGGATAGGCTCAGGCAACTGAGCCGGCGATCAGGCAAGGGGTTCAAGCGCCTTCCGGTAGTAGGATCTGATAACGTTCCATTATCAGATGTTTGATGGGGCCGTTACAGTGCCACATCGAGGTGCGCGCTCAGATCCCGAGCATCCGGCGCAAGTCCTGCTCGGTCACCGGGTTGCGCGACATGTACTCCGACAGCGCCTCGACGGCCAGGTCGAGCATGGTGCGCTGCTTGGCCTGCGCGGTCACCTTGAGGCGGTCGCGCAGATCCACCGGCAGATGGAAGGTGACCGGTATGGTAGGAGCCTTGGGACGGCGAACCGGAGCGGGCTCGGAAGAGACGGGAGCCGGGGGCGGGTTCCGCGACGGGCCGCGCCCGAGCAAATGCTCCTCGACGCCGGGCGGCAACGCCCCGGCCGATTGCAACAGCGGCCGCTTCAGTTCGCTGAGGACGCTTCTTGGCTTGGTGTCGCCAGACATTGGATCACCTCTTCGGTCAGTTCGCGGATCTCGAGGGCGGCCACCGAACCGCCCGCGTAGCCGAGAATGGTTTGGCCGCGGCCGGAGGATTCGGCCAGCGCCGAGCGCGCGCCGACCTCGGTGCGCAAAACCTGGATGCCGATGCCATCGGTCGCGAAAAAAGCCTCGGCGGCCTGCCGCGCGTCGCGGCCGAGCCGGTTGTTGCCCGACAGCCGCCGGTTGATCAGGATCCAGACGCGGAGACCGGGCTTGTAGAGCGCGGTGTCGCGCAACAGGGGCAGCATGGTGACGGCCGCCTGATAGTCGAGTGGACTCGGCTGTACCGGAATGAGCACGGCCGAGGCGGCGAGCAGGGCCGACCGTGTGATGTCGTCCGAACGCGAGCGGTGAGCGCCGCCCGGCGGGCAATCGACGATGAGCACCTCATAGTCGCTGCGCGCGGCCAGACTGGGTAAGTCCTTGTGGAGCGTGGAGTTGGGCAGGGCGATGACGTCGAAGCCGAGGCGGTTTTCCTCGCCGCCGTTGTTGCGCCAGGCGAGGGCGCTCGCCTGGGGATCGGCGTCGACGACGAGGACTTTGTAGCCCGCCTCGGCGAGTCCGCCGGCGAGGTTGACGCAGGTGGTGGTTTTGCCGGCGCCTCCCTTCTGGTTGGCGACGGCGATGACGACTGCCATTCATGTAAAGAATAAACGTTGGCGCTTTGCTTGTCAAGATGAAGGCTTGTTTTAAAGTTAAGTTTAATACAATACAGCAATACACTTTTACAAGTGTACAAGTCTTGTCACCCCACTCGCACTCCCGTACCATGGATGTGATGACCCTGGAGGCTCCCGCCACACCCCGGGCGACGCCCGTCCCCTGGACGGCCATCGTCTTCTTCTCCGCTCTCCTGCTGCTCGCTTTCTACGATGTCCTCGCCGGAATGCTCGACGAATGGCTCAACGACGGCGACATGGGTCACGGCCTCGCCGTGCCTCCCTTTGCGGCCTATGTCGCCTGGCGCGCCCGCGACCGCCTTCTCGCCCTTCCCCGCTCCCACAGCGCCTGGGGCTTCGCGCTCATCGCGTGGGGCGGACTGCAACTGGCGGCCGGCACTCTCGGCGCCGAAATGTTCGTCGCCCGGACCGCGCTCGTCATCACGCTGGCCGGCATCGTGCTCGCGCTCGGCGGATTTCCGCTTTTCCGGGCACTCGCGTTTCCGCTGTTCGCGCTCTTGTTCATGGTCAGAATCCCGAACATCTTGTACCTCCAGGTGACCTTCCCGCTCCAACTGTTCGCCAGCGCGGTGGCCTCCTCGGTGCTCACCTGGATCGATATTCCGGTGTTTCGCGAAGGCAACATTCTCCATCTGGCCAATCGCGATCTTTCCGTCGTCGACGCCTGCAGCGGCATCCGGTCTCTTCTGACGCTGACCTTTCTCTCGCTCGTCTATGCCTACCTGTTCGACGAGAAGCCCTGGATGCGGGCCGTGCTGTTCGTGCTTACCATCCCGATCGCGGTCGCCGCCAACGCCTTCCGGGTCACCATGACCGGCATCGTCAGCGCCTACAAGCCGGAACTCGCCGAGGGGACGCTCCACGAACTGGAGGGCGGCATGATCTTTTTCCTGGCCGTGCTGTGCATGTTCGCCGCCCACCACGCCATCGAATTCGCGTGGAACCGGCTAAAGCGCACGGCCTGAGCGGCCGATGAAGCAGTCGCCCGCTCGCGGGCGACCATGGCTCAACTGGCGACCCCTCATTTCGGCGTGCTCACCTACGCCGAGTCCGACGTCTACTATTTTCCCGGCGGCCTACCGGCGTTCGAGGCGCTCACCCGCTTTGTCCTGGTCGAGCGGCCAGCCACCGCGCCGATCGTGTTCCTTCAATCCATCGAGGATCCCGAACTCGCCTTTCTCACGGTTCCGGCCACCCGCATCGCGGCCGGATACCGGATTCCCGAAACCGCGGCGTCGGGCGAGGGCGGCGAACTGCTCCCGCTGGCCATCCTGACCGTTCGCGGCTCGGAGGTGACCGCCAACCTCCGCGCCCCCGTCTTGCTCGATCCAGCCACCCGCACCGGATTCCAGGCCGTCCCCCTCGACTCGCCCTATTCGCTGCGCCACCCGCTGCCGCTGCCCGGAGGTCCCCCATGCTCGTAATCCGCCGCCGCGCCGGGGAGTCGTTGACGATCGGCGGCGGCATCGAGATCCGCGTTCTCGAGACGACGCCGCAGCGCGTCACCATCGGCATCGTCGCGCCGCCCGACGTGCTCATCCTCCGCAACGAGATCCGGGAGCAGAACCGCGAAGCGGCCGGGTCCATCCGCGCCCCCATCGCGCCCCAACTCGCCGCCCGCCTGGCCTGCCTCGGCCCGGCGGCGGAAATCTGACGCGACAAAATTTCGTCGCGTTCCTCCATTTCTCTCCGATAAGCCCCTCGTAACCACAAACAGGAGGGCGCGCCCGACCAAGGGCGGCGTCCACCGGGTAAGGACACCCGGAAACACGCCTCGAGAGGAGAGACAATGGCATTCTCGATCAACACCAATATTGCGTCCCTACAGGCGCAAGAATATCTGCGAGTCAATCAGGACTTCCAGCAGAAAACCATCAACCGCGTCACGTCCGGACTCCGAATCATCAGTTCCGGCGACGACGCGGCGGGCCTCGCCATCGCCAACACGTTCCGGTCCGACCGGGCCGTGCTGACCCAGGGCATCCGCAACGCCAACGACGGGCTTTCGACGTTGCAGACGATCGACGGCGGCCTCAACAACATTTCACAACTGCTCGACCGCGCGCGCACCCTCGCCGCGCAATCGGCGTCGGGCACCTTCAGCGGCGACCGCAGCGTGCTCAACAGCGAGTTCTCGAGCGTGGTCACCGAAATCGACCGCCAGGGCCAGGCGATCGGCCTCAACACGGGCGGCGCCTTCGCCGCGTCGTTGAGCGTGTTCATCGGCGGCGGCCGGGGTTCGACCGACGGGACCAAGATCACCAACGGCTCGGTCGGCCTCGACCTGAGCACCTCCACCGTCGACGCCCGCAGTTTGAAGTTGAAAGGCTTTCAGGCCGTCGGCGCCAACGCCACCGACGTCGACGAGATCATCGCCGACACCACCAATACGTCCTCCGAGGTAGTCTCAGGCAAAACCGACTTCTTCTTCCGCGGCGCCGGGTTCTCCGACGACGACCGCATCCGCGTTTCGGTGAACCTCAACGGCGTCGACGACGCCGACGAACTGGTCACCACCATCAACAACGCGCTGACCGAGGCGGGCAACGTCGGGGTTGGCTCGGCCGCCAACTTCAAGAACGCCGGAATCCGCGCCAAGGTGATCACCGATTCGAGCAACAACCAGAAACTGGTGTTCGAGTCGTCGTCGACCGCGTTCCAGGTATCGGCCGGGGACCGGCTCTCCAACGCGCTGCTCGGCAATCACTCGAGCAACACCGGAAACTCGCTCGACTACGCGGTGACCGGCGCGGCCTCGGCCGCCAGCACCGGCACCACGTTCGCGGCCGCGCGGGACGTCATTGTCCGCGTGCAAGGCGGCTCGATCGCCTCGGCGGTCGACCTGACGTTGTCGGTGACCACCTCGACCACCGTCGACACCGCCCTCACCAGCCTGTCGTCGCTCGTCGCCAACAACTCGTCACTCGTCGCGGCCGGAATCTCGGTCAGCTCGTCCTCGGCCGGGGCGGCGGTGCAGTTCACCTCCAAGCGCGGCGAGAACTTCGAGGTCCAGGCGGTCAACGACGTCGCCAACCGGCTCGGCCTGGGGTCGGCGCAGAACACGACCTCAACCACGTCCTCGAGCTTCGACGTGACAAGCCTCACCTCGGCGGCGGTGGCAACCGGCTCGGGCGCGCAAACGCTGGCCATCTCGGTCGGCGGCGGCTCCTACGTCACCGTTTCCCACACCTTCACGACGGCGACGACGGCTTCCGACATCGTCTCCACTCTCAACACCGCCTTCGCCTCCACGTCGAGCCTGCAACAGGCCGGCCTGGTCGCTTCAACCGGCGCGGGCAGCACGTTCGTGATCAGTTCCAATAACGGGACCTACGTTCGCGTGAGCTCGAACACCTCGGGCGGCTCCTACGGTTTCGGAACCATCGCCGGATCGGCCTCGACGACGGCGGCGACCGGCGGGTCCAACACCACCTCGGCCGCGTTGAGTTCGGGCGGCGCCGCCTCCTCCGGCCTTCTGGCCTTCTCCTCGATCCGCAATGGCAACGACGATCAGTTGATCACCTTGACGACCAAGGACGCGAGCGGGACCGAGCAATCGCTCGCCATCACGCTCCAGGCCGACAGCACCGCGCAACGCGGCCGGTCGATCGACGAGGCGATCAACTACATCAACACGCAAATCCAGGCGTCGTCGAGCGCCGACGTCAAAAAGATCACCGCCGTCAAGGAGCGCGATGCCGCCGCCGGAGGCGCCGAGAAGATCCGCTTCATCAGTTCGAATCCGGCGTTCAAGGTTTCGGTCGGCGACAACCCGAACGACACCGGCGTCACGACCGGCCAGGGTTCGGTGGTTACTTCGTCGCTTTTGTCGGGCGGCTCCAACATCGACATCGAGTCCCAGACCAACGCCGAGGCAGCCGTTTCCGCGCTCGCCGCGGCGGTGACCGAACTCGGCAAGGTGCAAGCGACGATCGGACGAGGCCAGAACCAGCTCAACTTCGCGGTAAGTCTCGCCCAAACGCAGTTGAACAACCTCGCCGCGAGCGAATCGCGGATTCGCGACGCCGATCTGGCGTCGGAGGCCGCCAACCTGACCAAGGCGCAGATCCTGCAACAGGCGGGCATCGCCGCGCTGGCGCAGGCCAACTCGGCGCCGCAGGCCGTGCTCAGCTTGCTGAGGGGATAGCCCTACGCGGGATAGCCCCGGCCCGGCTCGCCGGGGCTAAACGTTCGCCAGCGCCTGGCCGCGGAAATCGCCCGAGATCCGCGGCCGGCGCCGCTTTGCCATATCGAAACCCCTCCCACTTCCCCGATAAGGGCAACGTGAGACCCACGGGCCATCGAGCCCAAGGGCCTCGCGCGCCGCCCTTTCCGGACGGCGAGCCGGGGGTTTGGAATGGCATACACCGTCAATACGAATATCGCTTCCCTGCAGGCGCAAGAGTACCTGCGCGTCAACCAGGAATTCCAGCAGAAGACCATCAGCCGCGTCACGTCGGGACTGCGCATCGTCAGTTCCGGCGACGACGCGGCCGGTCTGGCGATCGCCAATACGTTCCGCAGCGATCGATCCGTGCTGACCCAGGGCGTTCGCAACGCCAACGACGGCCTGTCGACCCTGCAAACCATCGACGGCGGCCTCAACAACATTTCCCAGCTTCTCGACCGCGCCCGCACGCTGGCCGCGCAATCGGCCTCGGGCACCTTCACCGGCGACCGCGCCGTGTTGAATTCCGAGTTTCAAAGCGTCGTCGGCGAGATCGACCGCCAGGCGACCGCCATCGGTCTCGACACCGGCGGGCTGTTCGCCAAGAACCTGTCGGTTTTCATCGGCGGCGGCAAGGGCTCCACCTCGGCGGCTCAGATCGCCAACGGGTCGGTCTCGGTCGATCTGAGCACGTCGACCGTCGACGCGCGCAGCCTGTCGATCAAGGGCCTGCAGGTGACCGGAGCCTATGCCCGCGACGTCGATCAGATTCTGGCCGACACGACCAACGTATCCTCGGAAGCAGTGCCGGGGTACACCGATTTCTACTTCCGGGGACCGGGCTTTTCCGACGGCAGCCGCACGCGCGTTTCGGTGAACCTCAACGGAGTGGACGACGCCGACAAGCTCGTCACCGCCATCAACAGCGCCATCGACCAGGCCGGGAGCGGCGGCGTGTCCTCGTCCACCAACTTCAAGAACGCGCGCATCCGGGCCGCGCTCGTCGTCGATTCGAGCAACAACCGCCGGCTCGTGTTCCAGTCCTCCACGGCGTCGTTCCAGGTCGGCGCCGGAGACCGGCTCTCCAACGCGCTGCTCGGCAACGCCACCGCCAGCGGCTCGAGCACCGGCGTCGCGCTCGACTACACGGTGTCGGGAGCGGCCACGGCGGCCACCACCGGCACGACGTTCCCGGCCGCCCGCGACATCGTCGTGCGTCTGCAAAGCGGATCGCTGACCTCGCCCACCGACTTGACGCTGTCGGTCACCACGTCGACCACCGTCGACACGGCGCTGACCAGCCTGTCATCGCTTGTCGCCAACAACTCGTCGCTGATCGCCGCGGGCATCTCGGTCACCTCGGCCTCGCCGAACGGAAACATCGTGTTCACCTCCAAGCGCGGCGAGAACTTCGAGGTGCTTGCCGTCAACGACGCCGGCAACCGGCTCGGACTCGGCGCCGCTCAGAACACCACGTCGACCTCGCCCGGGAGCTTCGACGTCTCCTCCATCACCTCGGCTGCCATCTCGACCGGATCCGGCGCCCACGTACTGGCGCTGTCGATCGGAGCCGGCGACTACGTCACGCTGTCGCATACCTTTACCACGGCGACCACGGCCGCCGACATCGTCAACACGCTGAACTCGAGCTTCGCCTCCAACGCGACGCTGCAACAGGCCGGGCTCGCCGCCTCCACCGGCGCCGGCGCGACGATCGTGATCGCCTCCAACAACGGTTCCTACTTCCGCGTCAGCTCGAACACAGCCGGCGCGGGATACGGATTCGGCGTCCTCACGGGCGCGACGGCGACGACCTCGGTTTCGACCGGCTCGGCGACCTCGTCGGCCACGGTGAACTCCGGCGGCGCCTCGGCCTCGGCGCTGCTTGCGTTCTCTCCGATCCGGTCGGGCAATGACGATCAGCTCATCACCATCACGGCGAAGGACTCGACCGGAGTCGAGCGGTCGCTCGCCTTGACGCTCGCCGCCGACACGTCGGCCCAACGCGCGCGGACCGTCGACGAGGCGCTTCGCTACATCAATGCGCAAATCCAGGCGTCGTCGAGCGAGGACCTGCGCAAGATCGTGGCTGTCAAGGAGCGCGACCCGGCGGCGGGCGGCGCCGAGAAGATCCGGTTCCTCAGCCCGCTCGATTCGTTCCAGGTATCGGTGGCCGTCAATCCGGGTTCGGCCGGCATCACCACCGGGCAGGGCGCCGTGGCCGCGTCGTCGGTGCTCTCCGGCGGATCGGCGGTCGACATCGCCACGCAGGGCAACGCCGAATCGGCGGTGATCGCGCTCGCCCGCGCGGTCTCCTACCTGGGGAGCGTGCAAGCGGTGGTCGGCCGCGGACAAAACCAGTTCAACTTCGCCATCGCCCTGGCGCAAACCCAGATCATCAACCTGAACGCGAGCGAGTCGCGCATCCGCGATGCCGATCTGGCCGCCGAGGCGGCCAACCTCACCAAGGCGCAAATCCTCCAGCAGGCGGGCGTGGCGGCGCTGTCGCAGGCCAACTCGGCGCCGCAGGCCGTGCTCAGCCTACTCCAGCAATAGCTCCCCGGGGTTAGACGGGGTAACAGAGGAAATCGGAAGAGGGGGCTATAGATAGGCGGGAGAGTGGACGAATGATAGTCAGAGCCCGCGCCCGGCGGGCTCCCCTCCTCCTCCTCTCGTCGTGCCTTCCATCACCGACACGATCAACGAGGGAGTCGCCCACCTCCACCAGGGCCGGCCGACCGAAGCTGTCGCGCTTTGCCGCCGGGTCCTCGTACGATCGCCCCGACAACCCGACGCTCTTCACATCCTCGCGGTGGCCTTGTTCCAGCTCGGACGGACGCAAGAAGCCATTGGCTTGGCCGCCCGCGCCATTCGCGTCAACCCGCGTTCGGCCGACTATCACAGCAACCTCGGGCGGTTCCACCTCTCGCTCGGCAACCTGCACCAAGCCGCCCGGTCGGCCGGCGCGGCGCTTGGGATCGAACCCGGACACGCGGCGGCGCGTTTCAACCTGGCCGCCGCGCTCGCCAAGATGGGGAAGACGGAAGAGGCGGCCGGGCACCTGCGGCAATACACGGCCGCCGCGCCGGAAGAGCCCGCGGGCCATCATGAGCTCGGCAACCTGTTGGCCGCCGCCGGGCGGCACGAGGACGCCGCCCGGTGTTTCGAGCGCGTCATCGGTTTGGCGCCAGGGATGGCCGAGCCGCGCAACAACCTCGGCAACGCGCTCCAGGCGATGGGGCTCCTCGAGGAGGCCGTGCAATGCTACCAGCGCGCGATCGAACTGGCGCCGGGCTACGCCGACGCGATCAGCAACCTCGGATCGGCGTACCAGGCGATGGGACGGCTCGACCGGGCCGAGGAGCGCTACCGCCAGGCGCTCGCCGCGGACCCGGGCTGTTTCGCCGCCCGCGGCAATCTGGCCAACCTCGCCGCGGCGCGGGGCGACGCCGAGGGCGCGGCGGCCGAGTTCGGGAAACTGCTCGCGGAGAACCCGGACTCGCACCAGACGTGGAACAATCTCGGTAACAGCTTGCAGGACTCCGGACGTTACCCGGAAGCGATGCGGGCCTATGCGCGGGCGCTCGAGATCAAACCGGATTACTATCTGGTTCACAACAACGTGGGCAACGCGCTACGCAAGCAGGGCCGTTGCCTCGACGCGCTCGCGGCCTACGACCGGGCCCTGGCGGCCGATTCCCGGTTCGTCGAGGCGATCAACAACAAGGCCGTCGCGCTGCAGGAACTCGGGCGGCACGCCGAGGCGTTCCAGGCCTTCGAGACGGCGCTCGCGATCCGGCCGCGCTACACCGACCCGATGATCAATCTCGCCAACCACTGGCGCGAGCACGGACGGCCGGAGAAGGCCGCCGGATGGCTGCGCCAGGCGGTCGAGATCGAACCGGCCAACGCCTACGCCTGGAACAACCTCGGGTGCGCGCTCTCAGACCAAGGAGACCCGGCCGCCGCCATCGTCTGCTACGAGCGGGCTCTCGAGTTCCAGCCGGGCAATCATCAAGCCGAATCGAACGTGTTGTTGAACATGCAGTATCTCGATGGAACCGGCCCGCGGCGCATCCTCGACCGGCATCTCGAATTCGCTCGCGGGCACGAGGCCCCGCTCGCGCGCCTCCGCCTCCACCACCGGAACGTTCCAGATCCGGAACGCCCGCTCCGCGTCGGCTATGTGTCGGCCGATTTCAAACGCCACTCGGTCGCGTTCTTCGCCGAGCCGCTGCTCGAGCGCCACGACCGTTCCTCGTTCACCGCTTTCTGCTACGCGGCGGTGTCGCGGCCCGACAGCTACACGGCGCGTTTCGAGCAGTTGGCGGGCGAGGGCTGGCGCGACCTCCGGGGAGCGAGCCACGAGAGTTTTCGCGATCTGGTCCGGGCCGACGGAATCGACATCCTGGTCGACTTGGGCGGCCACACCGCCAACAGCCGCTTGCTGTCGATGGCCACCAAGCCCGCGCCGGTCCAGGTTTCCTGGCTGGGCTATCCGGCGACGACGGGATTGGCGGCGATCGACTACCGCTTCACCGACGCGTTCGCCGATCCGCCGGGGACGAGCGAGCAATGGCACACCGAATCGCTGTACAGGCTCGAAGCCGGATTCCTGTGCTTCCGGCCGCCGGATCGGGCGCCAGAACCGGCCCCACCGCCCCATGCCGCGACGGGGATGTTCACGTTCGGCTGTTTCAACAACATGGCCAAAATCGGACCCTCCTGCGTGAGGGCGTGGATTTCGATTCTCGAGCAAACGCCGGGTTCGCGGTTGTTCGTCAAGAACAAGGCGCTGGCCGAACCGGAGGCTCGAAACCGCTTCCTCGCCCAGTTTCGCGGCGCGGGCATCGGCGAGGAGCGCGTTCTGCTTTCGGGCCTTGTGCCGAGCCTCGCCGCGCATCTGGACTCCTACCGTCTGGTGGATCTGGCGCTCGACTCGTTTCCCTACGCGGGAACCACCACGACGTGCGAGGCGCTGTGGATGGGCGTTCCGGTGGTGACCGCCGCCGGGGAGACGCACGTATCGCGAGTCGGCGTCAGCATCCTCTCGCTCGCCGGACTGCCGCGGTTCATCGCCCGGGACGCGAGCGAGTACGTCGAAATCGCGGTCCGGTATGGGAACAGTCCCTCGGCGCTGACCGAGTTGCGGTCCACGCTCCGGGCGCGGATGGCCGGATCGGCTTTGACCGGCGAAGCTGGCTTTGCGCGTTGCGTCGAGACCGCCTACCGGGACATGTGGCGGCGCTGGTGCCGTCCGGCGGGTTCGCCGGGGAAGGGAGACCGATGACGTCGGTCCGAAACACGCGGCCACGCCAAGCCGTGATCCTGGCGGGGGGGCGGGGCGAACGGCTGCGCCCTTTGTCGGACACGGTCCCCAAGCACATGACACCCGTGGCCGGACGCCCGTTCCTGCGCCATCTGGTCGAGCAGCTTCGCGATGCGGGCTTCGAGCGGTTCCTCGTCCTGCTCGGCTACATGCCCGAACCGGCGATCGACTATTTCGGCGACGGTTCGCGTCTTGGCGTTCGCGTCGACTATTGCGCGACGCCGCCGGAATGGCGGACCGCGCGGCGTCTCAAGCAGGCCATGGGCCGGATGGACCCGGTCATCGGCCTGTTCTACTGCGACAATTACGCTCCTCTCGACTTCGACGCCGTCTGGCGGGCCTGGGCGAAGCAGGGTGCGCCGGCCCGCGTCGCCGTTTACTCGAACGAAGACGGCTATTCGACGAACAACGTCCGCGTCGAGCGCGACGCGCGGGTGTCGGCTTACGACAAGTCGCGCGGCGCGGAGGGATTGAACGGCGTCGAGATCGGCTACTATCTGCTGCGGCGGGACCTGATCGAGGCCATGCCAGCGCTCGACGCTCCCTTCGAAACCCTTCTGTTGCCGGAACTGGCGCAATCGGGCCGGCTCTCGGCCCATTGGACGCACCACCGCTACTACGGCGTCGGTTCGATCGAGCGCCTCGAGCGGACGCGCCGCTTCTTCGAGGCGGGCCCGGCGATTCTCATCTCCCGGGACGGAGTGCTCGGGGAGCCGCCGGCGGGGGGCGAGCGGGGGCCGGCGCCCGGTGGCTGGCGGTGGAAACCCGGCTCGCTCGAGGCGCTGCGGATGTTGCGGTCGGCGGGCTACAAAGTGATCTCCCTCGCGCCCGGCGGCGGGCCGGGCCGCATGGACCCGGATGCGGCGGCGCGGTTGCACGCCTCGATTCAGTCGCAAGCGTTGCGGGCTGGAGGCGAGATCGCGGCCATCCACCACTGTTCCCACCATTGGAAAGACGGTTGCTCGTGCCGGGCGCCCGAGCCCGGGCTCTTGTTCCAGGCCCAGCGCGAGCACGATCTCGATTTGACGAAAACGATTTTCGTGGGCGCGGGCGTCGCCGGCGCCGAAGCGGCCGAACGCGCCGGATGCGTGTTCGAGCTGGCGAGCGGAGAGGCCCCGCTGCTATCGGCGGTGCGTTCGCGAATCCTCGGAATGGAGCTGCCGGAAATGGAGTTTGCATGCACAGCCGCGTCTTAGTCACCGGACACCTCGGATATTTGGGATCGGTGTTCGCGCCGCGGTTCGCCGCCGCCGGGCACAGCGTGACCGGGCTCGACTCCGGTTACTACGAAGACCGCCTGCTGTACGCGCCGGAGGCGGAGGGACCGGCCATCGGCGCCATCCGGAAAGACATCCGGGACGTCGAGGCGGCCGACCTGGAAGGCTACGACGCGGTCGTGCATCTGGCCGCGCTCAGCAACGATCCGGTCGGAAATCTCGATCCGCGGTGGACGGCGGAGATCAACACCGCGGCGGCGGCGCGCCTGGCATGGCTCGCCCGCGAGGCCGGCGTTTCGCGGTTCCTGTTCTCTTCCTCCTGCATCATGTACGGTTCTCCGGCAGCGCCGGAGGTGGACGAGGATTCTCCGGTCGATCCGGGAACGGCGTACGCGCGTTCCAAGGTGGAGGCCGAACGCGAGATCGCGCGGTTGGCGACGGCGCGGTTTTCGCCTGTGTTCCTACGCAACGGCACCATCTACGGACCCTCGCCGCGGATGCGGTTCGATACGGTCGCCAATCAACTCACCGCAGCCGCGCTGGCGGTGGGAACCGCGTCGATCCATGGCGACGGCTCGCCGTGGCGGCCCGTCGTCCATATCGAGGACGCGGCCGCCGCGTTTCTGGCCGCGCTCGAGGCGCCGCGCGAGGCGTTGCACTGCCAGGCGGTGAACGCCGGATCGGATTCCGACAATCGCACCGTGCGCGAGATCGCCGGGTTGGCCGCCGCCGCCGTGGGCGCGCGCGTCGAGACGCTTGCCTTGCCGGACGCCGATCGCCGGAGCTACCGGACCCGGTTTGCCAAGATCGGGCGCCTGCTGCCCGGATTCCGCCCCCGGTTCACGTTGGAGGAGGGCATTCCGGCGCTGGCGCGCACACTGGCGGGACGGCTGGGAGGATCGATCCGGAGCCGGTTCGAGGGCGGAGAGTTCGTCCGGCTTCGGGCGCTCGGGGCGTTGCTCGAATCGGGCCGCCTGGACGCGACGCTACGCTTCCGCCAGGCGCGAAGGGAGGCGGCATGATCGACGGAGTACGCGTGGTTCCACTGCTCCAGATCCCCGACGAGCGCGGCAAGATCATGCACATGCTCAAGGCGAATGACCCTCACTTTCTCGGGTTCGGTGAAATCTATTTTTCGACCGCTTGGCCGGGCGCGGTCAAGGCTTGGCACGTCCACCGCACCATGACCGTGAACAACGCGGTGATCAGCGGACGCGCCAAGTTGGTGCTCTACGATCTGCGCCCGGAGTCCCCGACACGGGGACAATTGCAGGAGATCTTTCTCGGCGAGGACAGCCATGCGCTCGTCCAGATTCCTCCCGGAATCGCCAACGGCTACAAGGCGTACGGAGACAAACCGGCGATCCTGGCCAACTGCGCGACCGAACCGCACCGGCCCGATGAGATGTGGCGCATTCCGCCGTTCAGTCCCGAGATTCCCTACGACTGGTCGTTGAGGCACGGCTGACCATGAACGTTTTGTTGACGGGCGGAAGTGGATTTCTGGGGCGCCATCTGGCGGCGCGGCTGATCGAGGACGGCCATTCGGCCGCTCTGCTGGTCTCCCGGCGATTCCGCCCCGAACGGTTGGCGGCGCTCGAGGGAAGGTACCGGATCTTCACCGCGGCGGACGAGGCGGCGCGGACGTTCCGGCCGGCCGTCGTATTCCATCTTGCCAGTACGCCGTTCAATCCTCCGGGCATTCCGGCCGCCGAGCACTACCGGGTGATCCTCGGCGGAACGCTCGAGTTGCTCGAGGCGCTGGCGGGCACCGGTGCGCGATTCGTGTTCGCCGGATCGGGCGCCGAATACGGCGCGGGCGCCGGGCTCGGCGAAAACGCCGCGCTCGAGCCGCGAACGATGCTCGGCGCGGCCAAGACGGCCGCGTCGATCCTGACGCAGACGTTCGCGCGAATGTCGCAGGTGTCGACGATCGTGCTCCGTTTCTTCACTCCCTACGGCCCCTGGGAGCACCCCCATCGTCTGATTCCCTCGGTGATCCGTTCGGGCCTTCGCGGCGAACCGGTGCGGCTGCGCGGCGGCGGCCGCCAGGTGCGCGACTACTGTTTCGCGGGGGATGCCGTCGAGGCGATGGTGCTCGCCGCGCGAGCCACTTCTCCCCCAGGCGCGGTGGTGAACGTGTGTTCGGGGCAGGCGGTGGCCGTTCGCGACGTGGCCGCGCTCACCCTCGCGCTGATGGGACATCCGTGCGCGATCGACGATCGCCGGCCGTTGCCCGCGCGGGAAGACGAGATCTGGGAGAACACCGGGTCCAACCCCGGCGCCAGGGAGTTGCTCGGTTGGACGCCGTCAACTCCGCTGGCGCGCGGGCTCGAACAGACGATCGCCTGGTTCGTGGAGAATCCTCAATGGCTCAGACTTGCGAATTGACCTGGGAGTCGGCTCCGGCCGCGGCCGCGGCGGCCTGCGCGGTGTGCGGCGGCGCGGGTCTGGAACCGTTCCTCGATTTGGGCGAGACGCCGCTCGCCAACGCCTTCCCAGCCTCGCGCACCGGTCCGCCCCAGCCATGCTATCCACTGCGGGCGGCCCGGTGCGTGGACTGCGGACACGCGCAACTGCTCGACCGCGTGCCGCCGGAAGCGATGTTCTCGCACTACCTCTACGTTTCCTCCGCCTCATCGACGCTGACCGCGCATTTGGACGGGCTGGCGGGCGAAGTGACCGCGCGGGCCGGCCTCGGCGGCGGCGGTCTGGTGGTGGACGCCGGGTCTAACGACGGCACTCTGCTCGCCGCTTTCGCGCGCCGCGGCGCGCGCACGGTGGGCGTCGATCCGGCGGCCAACCTGGCGGCGATCGCCGGGGCGCGGGGCATACCCACCGAGGTGTCCTGTTTCGACACCGGAGCCGCCGCGCGAGTACTTGCCGCCCACGGCCCGGCACGCGCGATCACGGCGACCAATTCCTTCCCGCACGTCCAGGATCTGGACGAATACATGCGCGCGGTCGACCTGCTGCTTGCTCCGGACGGCGTCTTCGTGCTCGAGGCGCACTATTTGCTCGACATGCTCGAGCAAACGGCGTTCGACACGATTTACCACGAACACGTTTCCTACTGGGCGCTCGGCCCGATGAAGCGGCTGTTGGAGCGCCACGGCTTCGCCATCGCCGACGTCGAGCGTCTGCCCGTCCACCACGGACAACTCCGGGTCTGGGTGGCGCGCCGGGGCGTGGCGAGGCCGGCGGCCGCGGTGGAGCGAGCCGAGGCGGCCGAACGGGCGGCGGGACTCGGGACGGCGCGGCCGTTCCGGGAGTTCGCCGAACGCGCGCGGCGGCTGCGTTGGAACATCCTTGCCCTGCTCGAAGGGCTGCGTGGCGCGCGGGTGGCCGCCTATGGCGCGCCGGCCAAGGGAATGACGCTGCTCTCGTTCCTCGGCCTCGGTCCGGAAACGATCGCCTACATCGCCGACCGGAGCCCCCTCAAGCAAGGCCGCTTCACGCCGGGCTCCGCGATTCCGATCGTTCCGCCCGCGCACCTGTTGGCGGACCGGCCCGACTACACGCTGCTGCTCGCCTGGAACTTCGCGGAAGAGATATTGGCGGAGCTGCGGCCCTACACGGACGCGGGTGGCCGCGTCGTCGTTCCCGTTCCGGAGGTACGCATTCTGCCATGACTTCGATTCCCACTCTTTATGACACCACGCTCGCGGCCGGTCCCGGAGCGCGGGTTCTCGTCGAGACCGAGGCCGGCGTGCGCCAGGCCGATCTGTACTCGCCCGACGGGCTGGCGCTGGTGGCGGGGCTTTGGCTCAAGCTGAGCGCCGAATACGGGCTCATGTACGGCGGCTCCTGGCTCGGGGTGCCGATCATCCAGTTGCCGGGCGACATCGTGGCGATGCAGGAGTTGTTGTGGAAGACGAGGCCAGACGTTGTCGTCGAGTGTGGATTCGCTCACGGCGGGTCGGCGGTCCTGTACGCGTCGATTCTCGAGCTGCTCGGCAAAGGCGTCGTGATCGGGGTGGACGTGGAGGTACGCCGGCACAACCGCGCGGCGGTGGAAAGCCATCCGCTTTCCAAGCGCATCCGCATCGTCGAGGGAAGTTCGATCGATCCACGAACGGTATCCGCCGTCGGCAAGGCGGCCGAGGGAGCGGCGTCGGTTCTGGTGGTGCTCGACTCCAACCACGACCGCGAGCATGTGCTCGCCGAGATGGAGGCCTATCACGGCTTGGTGACTCCGGACAGTTACCTGGTGGCGATGGACGGCGCGCAGGCGCATGTCTGGGACGTTCCCCGCGCCAAGCCGGGATGGCGCGATTCGAACCCGCTACAAGCGATCGAGGCCTTCCTTGCGGCGCATCCGGAGTTCGACGAGGATCCGCGCTATCACCGGGGCCTGGTGACGAGTTCGCCGCGAGGCTTTCTGCGGCGCAAGAGGCAGGGGGAAGCGTCATGGAACTGGTAATTACCGGCTCGGAAAGCTTTATCGGCTCAGCCTTGGCCCGCCAGTGTGCGCGGCGCGGCGTCCGGTGCGGCGGCGTCGATCTGACGGCGCGGCCCGGTTCCATCGCCATGGACATCCGCGACCCGCGCCTGCGCGAGGCGCTCCCGGCGGCGGACGCGCTGATTCATCTGGCCGCGGTGTCGCGGGACGGCGACTGCCGCCGCGATCCGGCCGCGGCGGCGAGCGTCAACGTTTCGGGAACCCTGAACGTCCTCGCGGCGGCGCGGGCGGCCGGAATCCCGCGAATCGTATTCGCGTCGAGCGAGTGGGTGTACTCGGGCTGCACGCCCGGGAGGCCCTTCACCGAGGAGACCCCCATCGACATCAACCGCGTCACGAGCGAGTATGCGCTCACCAAGCTCGCCGGCGAGCGGTTGCTCGCCATGGCGGCGGCGGGAGGCCTGTCGGTGGCGGCGCTGCGGTTCGGCATCGTCTACGGGCCGCGGCCGGACAACTGGTCGGCCGTCGAGTCTTTGTTTGAGGCGTGCCGGCCGGGCGGAACGGTGGAGACCGGTTCGGCGGCGACCGCGCGCTGTTTCGTTCACGTGGACGATGTCGCGGCGGCAATCCTGGCGGCGTGCCGGGGAACGGGGTTCCGGGTATACAACATCGGCGGCCCGCTGGCTTCGCTCGGCGACGTGATCGCGGCCAGTTGCCGGATTCACGGCTCGGCGCCGCGGCTGGCCGAGCGCGACCCGGCCAACCCGAGCGTCCGTGCGATCGACAGTTCGCGGGCGCGGGACGAGCTCGGCTGGACGCCGGCGATCGATCTGGAAACGGGTTTGCGCGGTTTGCCCGGACGGGAGGCGGCGGCATGAACGTGGCGAGTCTGGCCCGCCAGATTCTGCAGATCCGCTTCTGGCAGATGGCGGTGAACGAAGACCTCAAGAGGGGCCGGTACCGCATTCCGGTGCACCTCGCCATTGGGCATGAAGCGGCGGCGGCGGCGGTATGCGGCGCGATGAGCGGGCCGGATCAGCTTGCCCTGACGCACCGCAACATCGCCTATCATCTTGCCCGCGCCGGGGCGATCGAACCGGTGACGCTCGAGTATCAACTGAGTTCGGGCGGCGCCGGGCACGGCCGGCTGGGTTCGATGAACCTGACCAATCCGGAGCGCGGCATCGTCTATGCGTCGAGCATCCTCGGCAACAACCTGCCGGTCGCCTGCGGCTTGGCGATGGCGAACGCGGCGCCGGGCCGTCGCGCGGTGGTTTTCGCGGTTACCGGCGACGGAGCGATCGAGGAAGGCGCGTTCTGGGAGTCGCTCGTGTTCGCGCGTTCGCACCGGCTGCCGGTGGTGTTCGTCGTCGAGAACAACGACCATTCGCTCGCCTCGACGATCGAGGAGCGGCGCTGCCCGATCCGCCTGGGAGCGCTGTGCGACGCGGTGGGGGTGCGGTTTGCCGGGTTGACCGGCAACGAACCTGGACAATATCTGGCGGCTCTGACGGCGGCGCGCCGGCAGGCTCTCGACGACGGGCCCGCCTGCGTCGAAATCCACGTCGCCACCTTCAACAATCACGCCGGGGCCACTCCGGGCTGGCCGTCCGATCCCAAGTCGATCGATTTGGGGCGGGGCTTGGTCGTCGAGGAGTCGCCGCGGGATCCCGTCTGGGTGGCGCGAGGCGCGCTCGATCCGGACGACTACGAGGCGACGCGCGGCTACCTCGAGGCCTTGGGCCGCAGCCTGGCCGCGTCGCGGGAGGCGATATGCCGAGTTATCTGACGCGGATCAACCAACTCATCCTCGAACACGCGGCCCGGCTGCCCGACGCGATTCACATGGGTGAGAACATCGACAAGGGTTCCTGCATTTGCGGAATCGCCAAGGGACTCGGCGAGGCGGCCGCGAGGGCGCCGGGAGCCAGGGTGGTCAACGTGGGCAATTGCGAAAACACCCACGTAGGTCTCGGTTTCGGGGTCATGCTCAACGGGGGCAACACGATCCTCTACGTCAAGCAACTCGACTTTCTGGCGTTGGCGGCCGATCCGTTGATCAACACGCTCAATCTGGTTCGCGGCGTCGGCGGCGGCGGATTCACGATCGTCGCGATCGTTTGCGACCAGGGTTTCCAGGGCCCTCAATCGAGTTGGAACGGCCTTTCCGCGCTATGTTCGCTCACCCGCGCCGCCGGATACGCGATTTCGGACGCCGCGCAAGCCGAAGCCGTGTTCCTTGGCCAGTTCGGGCGGCCGGGCTTCCGGATCGTCGCCCTGAGCCAGCGGCTGTTCGGCGAGCCGGCCGGAACCGAAGCGCCGGTCGAGGTGGCGCCGGGACCGGCGGTGGTGCGATTCGGACAAGGCTCGGGCGCCACCATCGCCTGCTTCGGGTTCACCCTGCCCCAGGGCTTCGCTCTGAGGGACCGTTTGGCGGCCCAGGGCGGGACCGCCGCCATGTTCGCCGTGCACGACGTGCCGGCCGGCGGTTGGAACCCGGCCGTCCATCACGCGGCGCAATCGGGCCGGTTGTACCTGCTCGACGACGGCAAGGGCGCGGTGTCGCCCGCCCACAAGCTCGCGCACATGGTGCTGGCCGCCGCCCCGGGCTGCCGCGTATCGGCGTTCACACGCGAAGAGGATGCGCCAGCGCAGGTTTGCGCGGACCGGTTCGAGCCGAATTTTTCGCTGGTGGCGTGAGCGCGGGAACACGACATGGACACCTGCGCCAAACTTCTCGAGCAAGCCGTGGCGGCGCACCGCTCCGGCCGCCGGTCCGAAGCGGCCGGTTACTACCGCGCGATCCTCGACGAGGCCCCGATGCACGCCGACGCATTGCACCTTCTCGGACTGCTATCGAGCGACGAGGGGCGGCACATCGAGGCGGTCTCCCTCGTCCGGCAGGCAATCCGGATCGCGCCAACGCAACCGGTCTACCACATCAATCTCGGCTTGGCCCTGGGCCGGCAGGGCAAGTTCGACGAGGCGGTGAAGAGCTGCCAGGACGCCGTCAGGCTCGCGCCCGGCCACGCGCCCGCCCTCGCGCAACTGGGCCGGGCGTTGCTCGGAGGCGGCCGGCCGGGGGAGGCGGCGGCGGCGCTACGGGAAGCGGCGGCGCGCGAACCCGGACGGGCCGACTGGTGGAACGCGCTCGGGCGCGCCGAGGCGGAATCGGGCAGCCCGTGCGCGGCCAGAGGCTGCTTCGAGCGGGCGGCCGCGATCGACCCCGGATTCTCCGAGGCGTGGCACAACCTGGGGCAGTTGGCGTTGCAAGAACGGGACTGGGGCGCGGCCATTGAAGCTCTGGAGCGGGCCGCGCGCCTCGAACCCGGACTCGAACTGGCCCGGCGGCAATTGGCGGAGTGCCTGCGCAACGCGGGTGAGGAGGCAGCCTCGGACGCCCGGTGGGAGCGGGCGGCGGCGGCGTTCCAACAACTCGCCGGCGTCGAGCCAGGCGACGCCGAGGCCCGCTTCAATCTCGGTTTCGCCTTGTCGGCGCTCGGCAGGCGGGAAGACGCCGAAACCCGGTACCGGGAAGCAGTGGAGATCGACGCCGGGCACGCCAAGGCGCGCAACAATCTCGCTCACCTGCTCCTTGCGCGAGGAGAATCCGCGGAAGCCGAGCGGCACCTCCGGCTGGCGGTGGAAGCCGCGCCCGGTTATTGGGAGGCACACTACAATCTCGGGATCGCGTGCCAGGAGGCAGGCCGGATCCACGAGGCCCTCTCGAACTACGACCGCGTCCTCGATCTGGTCCCCGGCCACGCCGATGCCCACAACAACACCGGCGGCATCCTGCTGTCGCTCAACCGGCACACCGAGGCCGTCTCCTGCTACCAGCGGGCACTGCGAACCGACCCCCAGCACGCCGACGCGCGCTGGAACCGCGGACTGGCGCTGCTGGCGCTCGGCGACTTCGAGGCCGGCTGGGAAGACTACGAGGCGAGGCTCGAACGGAAGGACGTTCCGCACCGCGAATTTCCGATGCCGCGCTGGAAGGGCGAGGACCTGCAAGGACGTTCCATCCTGGTATGGGCCGAGCAGGGGCTCGGAGACACGCTGCAATTTCTGCGGTTCGTTCCCATGGTGGCGGCTCTCGGCGCGCGCGTCACGTTCGAGTCGCAGACTCGGCTGGCGCCGCTGATCGCGGCGGCGGAGGGCATCGAACGGGTAGTCCCGCGGGGCTGCGATGCCGGACCCCACGACTTCCACATCCCGCTAATGAGCCTTCCGCGCGCGTTCCGGGCAACGCCGGGAAACCTGCCGCCGCCAGGACCCCCGATCCGGCTGCCGGAAGCAAGGGTCGAACGTTGGGCGGCGGCCGTCTCCGCCGCGCCGGGACTTCGGGCCGGACTCTGTTGGGAGGGAAATCCGGCCAACCGCGGCGGCCGCGCGCGGTCGATGCCCGCCGCCGCGATGGCCGGGCTGGCGCGGATAGCGGGCGTTACGGCTTTCAGCCTCCAGCGAGGCGTCGCTCCGCCCGCGGGCGTGGCCGGGCTCGAGGACGAGAACTCCGATCCGCTGGACTTGGCCGCGATCGTTTCGCAACTGGACTTGGTGCTCACCGTCGATACGATGACCGCCCATCTGGCCGGACTGCTCGGAAAGCCGGTCTGGACGCTGCTGCCGTTCGCGGCCGACTGGCGTTGGATGGCCGGCCGCGCCGACACGCCCTGGTACGGATCGATGTGGCTGTGGCGGCAGACGCGGCCCGGCGATTGGGAGGAACTAACCAGCCGTGTGGCGGCGCAACTGGCCGCGCTCTGCAGGCATGGTTGACGCCGCGGCGCGGGACCGGGCGCTACGCGAGGGACTGGCGCTGCTCGACGGCCGTGACGCGGCCCAGGCCCTGTTTCGATTCCGGCGCGCGCATGCCTTCGACCCGGCGTCGGCCGACGCGGCGGCGGCGATGGGTTACTCACTCGGGCTGATGGCGCGCCACCGCGAGGCCGCCATCTGCTATCGCGAGGCTCTCCGGTTGGACCCGGACCATCCCGCGGCGCTCACCAACCTGGGCGATTTGCTTCGTTCGGAGGGCCGCCTCGCCGAAGCCGGGCAATTGCTCGAGCGAGCTCTTGCCGCCGGGCCGGCGTTGCTTCCTCAGGCCGCTTCGAATCTGGCGCTGGTGCGCCAAGCCGAGGGAAGGGAAGCCGACGCGGAGCTACTGTTGCAACAAGCGGTTTCGGTGGCTCCCGGATTCGCGGCGGCTTGGTCCAACCTTGCCTCGGTCCGGGCCGGAAGGGGCGACGCCGATGGCGCGGCGGAGGCGGCGCGGCGCGCGATCGGCGAGGCTCCGGCCGGCGCCTCCGGACATTGGAATCTCGGGTTGGCAGAGCGGATGGCCGGGCGGCTGCCATCGAGCGTGGCGTCGTTCCGCCGGGCGCTGGCCATCTCGCCGCTCGACCCGGTTCTCCATTGGAACTTCGCCCTTTCGCTTCTCGCCGCGGGCCAGTGGCGCGAAGGGTGGCGTGAGTGGGAGTGGCGATTCGACGCGGGAATGGCGAGGCCGCTTCCACCCTGGCCGCCACGTTGGGACGGCAAACCGCCGCTGGGCCGGACCATCGCCGTTCGGGCCGAACAAGGCCTCGGCGACACGATCCAATTTCTGCGGTACGTGCCCTTGCTCGCCGCCGCCGGCGCCTCGGTCGCCCTCGAGGTTCAGCGGCCGCTCGAGCCGCTGCTCGAGGTGAACGGCTGGCTGGGCGCCTCCGCCCGTCCCGGCGAAGCCGCGCTGCAGGTTCCGCTGATGAGCCTGCCGGGGCTGTTCGGCACGCGTCAGGGTTCGGTCCCGTCACCCCGGCGGTATCTGCGCGCCGGGCCCGCCGGGACGCGGTGGGCGGAGTGGCTCGAGCGGTTGCCGCGGCCGCGCGTTGGAATCTGCTGGCGCGGGAACCCGGCCAACCCGGCCGACCGGTTCCGCTCGATGCCGGATCGGATCGCGGCCCGGATCGCGTCGTACGCCGGCGCCTCGTTCGTCTGCCTGCAGGCAGGCAGCGATCCACCCCCCGGCGCCGTCCGGCCGCCGGAGCGCTCCATCGCCGACGCGGCGGCGATCGTGGCCAACCTCGATCTGATCGTCGCCGCCGACACGATGATCGCCCATCTGGCGGGGGCGCTCGGCCGGCCGGTTTGGATCGCTCTGTCGGGCTATGCCGATTGGCGGTGGATGACGCGGCGTGAGGATTCGCCGTGGTATGCGAGCGCCCGGCTGTTCCGCCAGCCGCGACTGGGCGACTGGGACGCGGTCGCCGGCGCGATCCTGTCAGCCCTCGAGGTCCACTTCCATGGGAAGGGCCGCCTGGGCGAAGGCGAACGAACGAACCATTTGCACCGAGCGATGCCCCTCGGCGAGCCGGGCGCGGAGTTCGGCGGCGCTGGCGGCCAGCGCCCCGGCGATGGCCTCGCCTTGCGCCAGAACGGACCCTAGGCGCCGGACGTCACACTCGGCGAGTTCGCCTGGGACGCAGGCGCACAACCGGGCGCGGCGCATCATAAGCGCAGGCGCTCGCTCCGGATCTTCCCAGGCCGAGGCCAGTTCGGCGGTCACCCGTTCGATTTCGTCGATCCAACTCATCAATCCCGCTTGCCGAAGGTGGCGAGAGTCAGGCTTTGTACGCTCGACGTGAGCACGCTCTGCTGGCGTTGCAAGTCGCTGAGCAGTACGTCGGCTTGCTGGAGCTTGAGCGCCAGAACCGACTGCGACCGCTCGATGCGCGCCGTCGTCTCGGCAACCTGCGCCGACAGCCGCCGGTCGGCGTTGTCGTAACTGTTCTGTTGCGTCTTGATGAGCCCGGTAACCGGATTGGTGATCGATCCCAGCCGTGCGTGAAGCGCCCCGAACCCCGAGTTCCGCGACCCGAGAAAGGCGAACCCGTTCTCGACGGTCGAGGACGGCAGCGCGTAGAACCGCGACGCGTCGAACGACATGACGCCGCCCTTGTCGAGTTCGATGCCCAGATCCATCAGCGTCTTCACCGGACCGGCTCCGTTGTAGCCGGTGATCGTTCGCAGCGCGCGGTGAACTTGTCCGACAATGTAGTCGCCGCTCAACAGGCCCGCGTTCTCGCCGATCTGCGTCTTCACCTTGTCGGCCGCCGCGTTGTAGGCGCTAACGAAGTTCTGCAGCGCGGTGGCCAAGCCGCCGCGGCCGCTCGTGAGGTTGAGCGTAACCGATTCCGAGCCGGACGTGGTGTCCTGAATGGTGAATGTGACGCCCGGAATGGCGTCGGTCACCACATTGTCACTTTTGACGACCGCAAGGCCGTTCAACTTGAATTGCGCGTTCGAGCCCTGGTTGGAATTGGTCAGCACGTTGCTCGCGGCCGCGCCGGCCTCCGAACGCAGGGCGAGCGTCGTCGCTCCCTGCGATGACGCGCTCAGCGAAAGGTAATAAGGCGTGCCGCCGGAACCCGTGTTGATGACCGACGCTGTGACTCCGGCCCCGAGCGCGTTGATCGCGTCGCGCAGCCCGTTCAGGTTGTTGCCATACGAAGCCAGGTTCACCGCGTACGTGCTGCTCCCGAGCACCAGTTCGAGCGAACCATCGGCGTCGACCGCGGCGGTCCCGGCATCGGCGAAACCGGACGCCGACGTCTCCGACGCGCGACGGGCCACCGACGTAATCTCCGATATCGTGTAGGAGGTGGCCGCCGTGGCCCCGTTGAGCGCGACCGCGACCTTGGTCGTGTTGGAACTGGTGACGCTCAGCGAGCGCGTCTCGCCCAACCGGCCTAGCTCGCGCACCGAGTCCTCGAGCGATTTTACGCTCGACCCCAGCGCGGTGAGCGACTGCTTGCGCGCGATCAGGTCCGCCTGCCGGTTCTGAATCTCCCTGACCGGAAGCGCGGCCACCTGCGCGGCCCGCGTCAGAATCGACTGGAAGTCCTGGGAAAACGGGCTTAGCCCGGTGAATTTCAGCGGAGTGATGCCGGATGCCATGACGCAAGGTCTCCTGCTTCCATATCGGACGGGAAGTGGCTTACGATGAGACACACGGCGCCCGTGGGTTTGCCGGGAAGCGCCGTGGGTCCGCCGGGAAGAAACGCCCTGTCCACGCGTGCTTGCGCGGAAATCGGCGCCTGCCCCGCGTGTCCGGGCGTAAAAGGCGTGGGCGCAAACCGATGTCGGACGCGCCGGGCAGCTCCAAGTGACTGGTTCTGAACGACTTCGCGCCCGAGCGTGACGGGCGTTGATCAACTGGTTGAAAACAATGGACTTCGGCCGCTTTTACGCCCGAACACACGGGCTTTACGACCGGGCACACGCCCGGCGCGCCGCCGGAATGCTTGGCAAACATTAGAAAACAAGATGTTTACGATCAGACCCATACCCGTCATGCCCGCTCCATGGATTGGTATCCAATGGTAGGATGGATCTGGAAATGGAGGTCCTTCCCGTCCGTGGACCCTTGTTTTTGACGATTTCGTGGGTTTGCCAATAAATCCGGAGCCCGGAGCGTGGGTTTGATCGTAAAGCGCTCGATCCACTCCCTATTGATGCCGTACAACTGAATAGAGGCACTGATTGTGGGCCTAGTGAAGACAAAAGTAAAACCGTCCCTTCTCAACCTGTCCGTCGAGGAGGAGAACTTGGCCGCCGTGCCATTCGCGGTGCTGGAACGCCGCGTCGGCAAGCGGATCGGCAAGCTCGAGATCAAGGGCACCAAGACGCTTCCGGATGGCAGCGAAGTGTCGGTGCTGTGGCAGGTGCAGGGCAACAACGAGCTCGGCCTTCCCACCGAGCAGGATCTCGATATTTTCGTTGCCTTGGGCGTGCTGACGTTTCGCGGCAATTTCTCCAAGACCGTCAGCTTCACCGGGCGCGAGATCGCCAAAATCCTCAACATCCGCAACGTGCATGGCAAATTCTACCAGCGGCTGAAACTCGCCATGGACCGGTTCATCCCGCTGCGGTTCCGCGCTCTCACCGCCACCGACCACCACGAAGAGGTAAAGTGGCTCAACGTCTTCCAGGAGGCCAGTTTTTCGCTCGACCGCGCCAGCGGCCGGTGCACGGGCACGGTGACCTGGACCGACAAATTGATCCAGTCGATGGACAGCGGCTTCTTCCGCCTGCTCGACGCCGGCCGCTACATGGAACTCGACGGAATTACGGCCAAGCACTTGTACCGCTTCCTGGCGGTGGCGTTCGAGAAGACCGATCTGGTGGTGATCGACGCGCGCAAGCTTGCCACCGAACACCTGGGCATCCTTACTCCGCCGTACTACCTTTCGCGATTGATGCAGACGCTGGAGCCAGCGTTCGAGCAATTGATGCGGATTCAAGTCCTCGGCTCCTACCACGTCGTGGCCGCCGGGCATTGGAAACTGGCGCTCCACCGGCACCCGAGCTATGTGCCCGAGCGTAAATCGCTCGCTCTCGGCGGCGCGGTGACCAGTTCGGAGGAGGCGCGGGCTTGGGCGCAGGCGCAGCTCGAGAAGGCGGGAATCGCCGGCAAGAACGCGACCGAATACTGCCAGCGGTTCGTCAACCGCCGCGAGCAGTATCAGTTGTCGCGGGCCGCGCGGCTTCTCGAGGAGATGAAGTCGGAGGAAGTGCTGCATCACGTGGCGGCCGCCACGATCCGCCAGGCGCTCGACGCCGGGCCAAGCGTCGAGTGCACGCAGGCCCTCGATTGGTGCGAAATCGCCCTCGAGGTGTGCCGGCAAAAGCGAAAGGCCGGACAGACGATGAAGAACCTCCCCGGGTTGCTCGTCAAAATCGCGCGCGACGCCGAAGCGAGACCGAGGCTGGTCGACGAGGACACCGCCGCGCATTGGCGGACGCGGTTCGGCCAGCGCGAGGAGGCCGCGTTGCGGCAGCAGGAGGAAGTGGAGGAGCGGACGCTGATCCTCGAATACGAGAAGGCGAGGCAGCAGTTGGCGGCGGCCATTTTTCAGGACACCCCGGAAGCCACCAGGCAGGCGTGGCGGCGGGAAAAGTCCGAGCAGTTCCGGCACGACGAGCGTTTCGATAAGCTGCCGCCGGATGTCCGGCTCCAGGAAATCGACGAGATGATCGTCCATCAGATCGCCCGCAAGGAAGCGCCGTCGTACGAGAAATGGCTGTTGCGCAAGAGGGCATCCCAAGCGGTTCTGCCCTTCCTGTCTCCGATGGAACCAGGCGCCGCCGGGTACTACGGTTAAACTGAAGAGGTGAATCCGCCGATTCAGGCGGGAGAGCCTTATTTAGATCATGTGTGGAATCGCTGGATACGTGTCGGCCGATGGCGCGGCCCCCGACGCCGCGTTGCTGCGCCGGATGTGCGATCGTATCGTGCACCGTGGTCCGGACGCCTACGGGTCCTACACCGACGGCCGTTGCGCGCTCGGTCACCGCAGACTCAGCATCATCGACGTGTCCGGCGGCGCTCAGCCGCAAGCCAACGAGGACGGTCGGCTTCATGTCGTGTTCAATGGCGAGATCTACAATTTCGGGCCCCTGCGCGACGATCTGATCCGTAAGGGTCACCGGTTTACCACCCATAGCGACACCGAAGTGCTGGTTCACCTGTACGAGGAGGTGGGCGAGCGGCTCCCGGAATATCTGAACGGCATGTTCGCCTTTGCCATCTGGGACCGGGCCAAACAAGAGCTGTTTCTCGCCCGCGACCGGTTCGGGAAAAAGCCGCTCTACTATTCCGAACGGATCGCCGGCGCGCGCGTGGCGTTCGCCTCCGAACTGAAGGCGCTCACCGCGATGCCGGGTTTCGACGCGCCGGTGGATCCGCGCGCGGTGGCCGACTTTCTCGCCTTCGGATACGTTCCCGATCCGGGGACGATCTACGGGGGCGTCAGGAAGCTGCCGCCCGCGCACAGCTTGCTCGCGACACGGGACGGAGTCCGGCTTCGGAGATATTGGGAGCTGCGGTTCGCGCCCGACGAAAAGACCACGTTCGAGGATAAGGCAGCCGAGATCCATGAGTTGGCGGTTGACGCGGTGCGCAGCCGGTTGATGAGCGAGGTGCCGCTCGGCGCGTTTCTGAGCGGGGGAGTGGATTCGAGCGCCGTGGTCGGCCTGATGTCGGAGCATGCGGGCGGCCGCGTGAAGTCGTTCTCGATCGGGTTCACCAATAAAGCGGTCGACGAATTGGAATACGCCCGGCTTGTCGTCGAGCGGTACAAGACCGAGCACCGCGAGCAGGTCGTGACGCCGTCGATCCAGGAGATGCTCGGAACCCTGGTGGAGCATTACGACGAGCCTTTCGGCGATTCGTCGGCCATTCCGACGCTCTACCTGTGCCGCATGACGCGACAGTACGTCACCGTCGCGTTGTCGGGCGACGGCGCCGACGAGCTGTTCGGTGGCTACGACCGCTATCAGCTCGGAGTGCTGGAGGACAGGCTGCGGCGCGCGTTTCCCGATTGGTTCCGCCACTCGGCGATCGCGGCGGCGGCGGGGGTTTGGCCGCGGACCGATTTCCTGCCGCGGCCGCTGCGTTTCAAATCGATGCTGACGTGTGTCTCGCAGGAAGTGGCCGACGGCTACTACACATCGGTGACCGCGTTTCGAGACGGCGCCCTCGACGCGATCCTGTCGCCGGAGTTGCGCCGGGATCTGGCCGGGTATTCTCCCCGCGAGCCGTTCCGGAAGCACTTCCACGGACTCGAGCATCTACCGGCGCTCGAACAATTGCAGGCAGTAGACATCAAGACGTACCTTCCCGGTGACATCCTCGTGAAGATGGACCGCGCCAGCATGGCGTACTCGCTCGAGGCGCGGGCGCCATGGCTCGACTACCGGCTGGGGGAGGTGGCGGGCTCCTTGCCGGCGTCCTACAAGGTTCGCGGCGCCAACGGCAAGCTCGTGTTCAAGAAGGCGCTGTCGCGCTACCTGCCCGAGCGGACCACCAATCGCCGCAAGCAAGGCTTCATCGTGCCGATGGCCGAGTGGATGCGCACCAGCCTGCGGCCCACGTTCGAATCGGTGGTGTTCCGCCCGGCAATGAGCGAACTCATCGACTTCGGGGAAGCCCGCCGGTTGTGGCAGCAGCACCAGGGGGGACTGCTCGACAATTCGACCAAGCTCTGGTACCTGCTGATGCTGGCGTGTTGGAGAGCCCACCACGGGTCTCCGGCCGGGCGCGCCGAACTGGCGGAGAGCTTGGCGGCGCGTTGAAGGACTTGCCGTCTTGAGCGATTCGGCGCGATTCCTGGGGATGATCCGTTCGGCGGGAGTCTATACGCTCGCCGTGGTGGTATCGCGCCTGGCCTCGTTGGTTCTCATCCCGGTTTACACGCGGCTGATTCCGCCCGCCGACTACCGGATCCTCGAGGTCCTCGACACGACGCTGACGCTGTTTTCAATCATCGCCGGCGCGCGGTTTGCCAGCGCGATCGCGTACTTCTATACTCACGCCGACGGGCCGGCGGGCAAACGGCAGGTCGTCAGCACGATGATGATCGGAGCGGCGGTCATCGGAGCGGCTGGCGCGGCGGTTGGATTCGTGGCCGCGCCATGGATCGGCCAGACCCTTTTCGCCAGCCCGGACTACACCGGCCAGTTGCGGATCGTATTCGCGACGTTTGGCGCGCAGATGCTGCTCGAGGTCGCCTGGGGATGGATCCGGGCCGAGGACCGGTCCACGCTTTATCTTGGCTTGAGCGTGGTCCACCTTGCGCTGGCGGTGAGTGTGACGCTGGTGTTGCTGCTCGGATACCGGACCGGCTATGTGGCGCTGCTTTGGGGATCGCTCGCCGGCGCGGCCTGCGTGGGGGTTCCCATGGCCGTGGCGGGAGTGCTGCGGAGCGAATCCCGGTTCAGCGGGCGGCTGTTCCTCTCCATTTGCCGCTTCGCCGCGCCCGTGGGGATTTCCGGTCTGGCGATGTTCGCCCTGAATTTCGGAGACCGCTACTTTCTGCTCAAGTACGCCGATCCGGCCGAGTTCGGCGTCTACGGCTTCTCCTACAAGGTCGGAATGATGGTTTCGCTGGTGCAAACGGGGTTCAATATGTATTGGAGTTCCCAGGTGTACGAGCAGGTGAAGGGCGACAACGGCAACCGGGTGCTGGTGCGGGTGTTCACCCATTTCGCCGCCGCGATGACGTTCCTGTCGTTTGCCACCTGGGCGGGCTCGGGCCCGGCGATCCTGATGTGGGTCGGTCCCGACTACCACTCCGCGGTGAAGTATGTTCCCTGGATCGTGCTGGCGTATTGGATTCGCGCCGCGGCCGACTTCTTCCGCAGCGTACTTTACCTGCGGAAGGACACCGATTCCGACGCTTTGGTGAATGTCGTGGCCGCTTGCGTTTGCCTGGCCGCGTACATGATATTGATTCCCATCCATCAGGTGTGGGGGGCGGTGGAAGCGACGCTTGCCGGATTCACCGTTCTGCTGGCCACCGCGTATTGGCGCGCCCGGAAGGTGTTTCCGTTTACACTGGAATGGGCGCGTTTGGGCAAACTAGGGGTGGCCGCCGCAATCCTGTCGGCGATCCACCTCAATCAGCCTTTTTTCTCGCAACCGGCGCGGTTGGCGTTCGCCGCCACCCTTTGTCTTGCCTTTCCGGCGCTATTGTACGCTCTGCGGTTCCTCGATCCGGAGGAAACGGCCGCGTTGAAGTCCCGGTTCGGACAGTCGGCGGCTCGAACATGAATGGTCAATTTCCAAGGAGTACCGAACCATGCGCGCGTTCACGCTGTTGACGTCGATCCTGCTCACCTGTTGCGCGTCCCCGTCGCAAACCAAGCCACCGGCGAAGGCCTACTCGCCATCGAGTCTGGCCCTAACGGCTCTGGCGGCCGCGCAAGCCGCCGGCGCCGCCGTACCGAACGACATCTGGATTCAAAGCTCGACGGGCGCGGCGCAGGAGAACCGGCCGTTCACGATTTCGCGGTTTTTCGCCCGCGGTGAGATCAAGGAATGCCCGGCGGCGGTGGTGGGCGACACGCCGGTGGAGTCCCAGTGCGACGTCAAGACGCGGTGGGACGACGGCAGCGTCCAGCATTCGATGGTGAGCTTCCGGGCTTCCGTTCCGGCCGAGGGGCGGCTCCGGGTATCGTTCGTCAATCAGGAGCGCCCGGCCGAGGGCGGCCTGTCACGCGAGGAGATGCTGCAGTTTGTCGAGGGCAAGTGGGGAGCGGGAATCGCCGCCGGAGCCGCCGTGGAGGATCGTTCCGAGCCGGCCTACGTGAATGCCAAGGACATCCTGTCGCGTTGGAACGGGCGTGAGTCCGATACCGGGGTCCGGTACTGGCTGCGGGGTCCGGTGGCGACGCAAGTCATCGTGGAGGATAAGTCCGCGGCGTCCGCGTTCGATTTCGGCTGGAGTTCGCCCTTCGAATCGGTGCGCAACAGCACCGAGATCGTCCGCAATTCGACGAGTTTCCAGGTCTACCCGGACTACGCCACCCACATCGCCACCTGGAAACCTCCGCTGCGGGTTTCGATCAACGGCGAGCTGATCGGCGTTTGCGGCGTCCAAGGGCTGACCGCGACCATATGCGCCAATGGAAGGGGCAGGGAAGGGACTCAGGTGAAGGAACACCGCGTCTATCTCGACATCGTTCCCGAATCGGGATGGCGCAAGGCCGTCGAGGACCGGCACAGATCGCTTCACCCGGTGTTCGTCTTGACCTTTTACCGTGGTTGGGACGGCGTCAAGGTAGAGTATGTCGTCGAGAACGTCTCGACGACCCGCCTGCAGTATCAAGCGTACAACATGCACCTGGCCCGGAACGACCCGCCCGAGTACATCGGCGAACCGGCCCGGGTGCCCCACGCGCCCGGCTCCCGGTGGAGGAAGACCTTCTGGAGCGGGCGCGAGCCAGGCGGGGTCTCGATCGATTACAACCTGGCTCACTTGGTGTATTCCAGGGCCCTGCCGAGCTACGATTTGACGCGCACGGTCGGCCGCAAGGGAATTGACGAGGAAGTGCGGGCGTTTCTGGCGTCCGACCGGGGCGACATCATGGGTTCGGCGCAGTGGCAGAAGTATTTTCCCGCGCCCGGAGGCCGCCCCGACATCGCCTACGTGCCGCGGTGGTATCTGCGGTACCTGTATACTTTCGACCCTGAACTCGAGAAGGTGATGCTCGGCAACGCTGCGGCCGGCGCCCACGTCCCGATCCACTTCAGGGAGTCGCTTCCCGGGCGTTCGTACTGCGCCAAGAGTTGCGCCGGCCCGTCGCCCGACGCGTTGGGAAGGCCGTTGTCGCTCGACGCCAGGCCCACGGTCAACACGCTCGTCAACACGCTGCCGGAGGCGCGCGCCGAGGACCGGATGCAATATTCGGGCGCGTCCAGCCTGAACGGATGGAGTTACGACGTTCCTCACCAGTCGAGCTTCGCCTATGTGCCGTATTTGATCACGGGCGACTGGTATTTCCTCGAGGAGTTATATTTCTGGGCGTCGTTCACCCTTGCCACCGGCAGCCCCGACCCGGCATGCTCCTATTGCCGCAATGCCGAGCTCGGTTGGGTACCGTCCGAGGTCCGCGGCCGCGCCTGGGCGTTGCGGGCTATCGGCCACGCGGCGGCGATGAGTCCGTCCGGCTCGCCCGAAAGGGAATACTACACGCGCAAGCTGAACAACCATGTCGCGATCTGGGAAGGCGCGTTCGATCTCCGCAACGGAGCCTTCCACGAGCCTTGTCCAGCCGGCGCGTTCAACCCGCTTCGCACCACGCCATGGTGTTGGGGCCGCAACGTCGCCGGCGGCAACCAAAGCAACCCCCTCATGATTTACGAACCAATCGGGGGGCCGTACGCGACCAGCAACATGTGGACTCAGGAGGATTTTCCCAAGAGCCCGCCCTCGACGACGGTTCCGGGTGGAGCGCTGGTGGTGTACTCGGGCGCTTCGGAGTGGATGGTTTACTATAATCAGATCGTCGTCGGGCACCTGCTGGAACTCGGCTTCAAGCAACTGGCCGAGCTGCATGCGCAGTCGATGACGCGGCGGCTGCTGCCGCAACTGCGCGACCCCGCCTACAACCCATATCTGGTGGCGGCCTACCAAACCCCGGGAGTCGTCTGCGCGCCGAAACTGGACCCGGCCAAGAACCAGTACGTCTGCGAGCCGGGCGCCTACATCACAACTTGGGCCGACATGCGCCGTGCGTTCAAGGTGAACAATCCCACCGCCTTTCAGGGCGGGCACGACGCCGACCCGGAACACGGTTACGCCATTGTCGCCCGCGCGGCGGCGAGTTATTTGTATCCGTTCAGCCCCGGCAACATGAGCGGCCGGGAGGCTTGGGATTGGCTCAACGGCAAGATCAACCCGTCGTCTTTCGACGAGAATCCGATGTGGGCCCTGGTCCCTCGCGAAATCGCCGCGCCGCTGGCGGCTTACCGCAAGAAGGCGGCTGCTACTCCAGTGGCGGTGTCGCGGCCGCGGAAGAGGTAAGCCGGGCGCGATCCGATGGCCTCAATCGTTCCCATACTCGCTCACGCCTTTCCGCCGGAGAACATCACCGGCGCTCAGAGGCCATTCCGGTTCTTCAAGTACCTGCGCCGCGCCGGTTTCGAGACGCACGCCGTCTGCGCCCGGCCCGACCTCGAGCCGGCCGAGTTCGTCCATCGGGTTCCGGCGGCGAGCCGAAGGCGCGTGGTGGCCATCCAGTCCGAACTGCTGCGACTGGCGCAGCGGTTCGCGCTGCCCTATAACGACGAGCTTCCGTGGGTTCCCCACGCGGTGGCCAAGGTGGAGGAGCTTCTGGAGACGGGCCGCGTGGCGGCCGTGATTTCCACCTTCCCTCCGGTTGCGACGCACGCGGCGGGACTGTGGCTGGCGCGAAAGCACGGTGTCCGGTGGATCGCCGACTATCGCGATCCGCACGTGGACAATCCGTTTCGCACCAGGAAGTGGCTGTTCAACTACGACTGGCGGATGGAACGCGCGATCTTTAAGAGCGCATCGGTGGTGGTGGCCAACACCGATGCCGCGGCGGGCATCTGGAAGAACCGCTACCCGGAATTCGCCGCCAAGCTTCACGTGATTTGGAATGGCTTCGATCCGGAGTCGCCGCTCGAGCCAGCGCCGCGTGGAACCTCGCCAGTGCTGACGATCGCCCATGTGGGCACGCTATACGGCGGACGGCATCCCGGACTTTTCCTCGAGTCGCTCGAGCGGCTGTTCGCCGCCGGAGGCCTCGATCCGGCCGCGACCCGGGTCGAGCTTACCGGGCCGGTGGACGACGCGGCGGCGGCTGGTTGCCGGGACGTCGTCGCGCGGCTGTCGACGCGAGGAATCGTGGCCATGACGGACAGGGCGGTGCCGCAGGCCCTCGCCAACGCGGGCATGGCGGCCGCCGACATGCTCTTGATGCTCGATATCAATGATCGGGAAACCAGCGTGCAGGTGCCGGCCAAGCTGTTCGACTACGCGCGCACGGGGAGGCCGATCCTGGCTTTCACCAGCGCCGGCTCGCCTCTCGCGCACATCCTTCGAAAAGCGGGAATCGACTGCGCTCTGATCCACCGGGAAGCGGCGCCGGCGGATGTGGACCGGATCGTCGGCGAGTTCATCGGCCGCGGGCGCAGGCCGAGTCAAGCCAATGAGTGGTTTTGGAATACGTTCGACGGGCAACGGCAAGCCATGGCGCTCGCGCGGATCATCGGAGATCCTGGAACCGGCCGGAACGGGGTACTGGAACAATGCCCCGAAAAGGGGGATGCGGTGCTCGCCGGGCCTGATACGATAGGGTAGACCCGGTATGCGTCTCCTGTTTCTTCACCTGATCGTCCTTGGGATTTGCTCGGTCGGATTGGTGAATCCCATGATCGCGCTCTACGGCTACGTCTGGTATTCGCTCATGCGCCCGGACGTCCTGGCATGGTCGGAGGGCATGTATCCGCACTCGATCACCATCGCCATCGTGACTCTGCTGGGCGTGTGGCGCTACATCCCGAACTTTCAGCACTTTCTGAAGAACCCGTTCGTGCTGTCGCTGGTGCTCCTTCAGATCCCTCTGATTCTGTCGTGCGTGGCGTCGCCGAATCCATCGCTCTGTTGGGACATCTACTTCCGTTACGCCAAGGTCATGGTGATGGGTCTGTTGATTCCCCTGTACGTGCAGACCGAAGCCGAGTTCCGGAAGTTGATGTTGGTCATAGTGGGATGCCTGGGATTCGTCGGCTTCAAATACGGGATCTTTGGACTGCGTCATGGCGGCATCCACATCTCCGAGGGATACGGCGGGTTCATGTCGGACAACAACACTTTGGCCATGGCGCTGGTCATGGCATTGCCGATGATCTGGTATGCGCGCGGAATGGTGGAGCGGCAGTGGATTCGGGCGGGCATGATCCTGGTGTGCTTCCTCACGATCGCCGCGATCGTGATGAGCCACTCGCGCGCCGCCGCGCTCACCTTGGTGCTGGTCTATCTCTGCATCGCGGCGCGATCCAAGTACAAGCTTCTCACTCTCGGCGTGGTGCTGGCCCTGAGCGCTCCGGCGGTGATCCTGGTGCAAGACACGTTCTACAAGCGCATGAAGACGCTCGAGAATCCGGATCAGGAGGGCTCGGCCCATCAGCGCATGGCCTATGCGAGGGCGGCTGTCAATATGTGGAAGGACTACCCACTGTTCGGCGTCGGATTCGGCACCGAGAACTGGATCCGGATGAGCGGACCATACCTCGGCCACGCCAACCTCCGCAAGCACGTGGTGCACAATAACTATCTGCAGATGGCGGTCGACTCCGGCACGTTTGCCTTGGCGATCCTGTTGGTGCAACTGTTCGGTTCCATCATCTGGCTGGGGAGATCGGCCGGGAGGATGCGGCGCCTATTCCCAGGACAAGGGAAGGAGGCGATACCGATCATGATGCAAGTGGCGCTGATAGCGTACTCCTTCTGCAGCATCTTCGCGTCGAGGACCGACTACGATTTCTACTACTACCTGATCATGTGCTGTGGGTGCTGGTACATCGTGGAGCAGACTGAACTGCTCCCGTTCGCGGCCAAACAGGCGGCGGGAGAAATCAAGGTCAGGGAAGCGGCGCCGGCCGGCCTGCCCGTGTCGACTTGGCAGCCAGTTGCGATGGTGGGTCCCGCGCGGGTGCTTCGGGACGCCGATGTTCAGCTCACCGGGCCCATACCCAAGGGTTGGCGGCGTCCATTCAACTCGTCCCGCCTCGAAAAGAACAAGCCGCAAACCAGCAGGGCGTAGGGGACCATCGGCAAATGGTAGCGGGGCTGGACGCCGAATGGCAGCCCGGTGAATAGAAACATTGCGACCGTCCAGGCGGCAATCCGTACCGCGCCGATGGAGAAGGCCGAGGGACGGCGCAGGGCCCCAGCCGCCACCAGCAGCCACACCAACCCCCACCATGCTTGGCTGATTGCCAGCAGAAGGCCGTACAGCTTTCCCTGGTAATCGTACGGAACGCGTAGCGACCAGTAGACGCCGGAGCCGTCGTCCCCGACGAATACCGGCAGCTTCTGGATCGTTAGACGGAGGAAGGCTTGCGGGTTTGCGAGAATCCATTCCTTGGCCCGCGCCGCGGCAAGTTCGTCGTGGCGCAACTCGTCGTAGCCGACCTCCTTGTAGACCGCACGAACCCAGGTTTCGTTGTAATCGGGCGAGGCGTCCGGGTTGTTGCTCAAGTAAAGATTCGCGCCCATGTTCGTCGATACCACGGCCTTTCCCAAGAGCCGGTAGTTGCGGTACATCCACGGGCCGACGGCGGCGGCCATTCCGAGCGACGCCAGCGCGAGCCACGGCGCAAGGCGGACCAGAGTCGCGCCGGACCGGTCCCGCCATCGGGAAAGCAGCCAGATAGCCGGCATGGGGAGCACGGTCGGCCGCACCAAGACCGCCAGCCCGTTGAGGACTCCTCCCAGTAGTCCGGACACTCCCGCCGCTGGCTGCCGCGAGATCAGCCATAACGAGGCGCTGATCAGGGCCAGGAAGAGCGGCTCCGATGCCGCCATGCCGGTGTAGGCGATGCCGGTCGGCCAAAGGGCGAGGCCGGCGCAAGCGGCGGCGCCGGCCTCGCGCTCTCCGATGCACTCTCCGGTACGTAACAAGGCCGCTGCCGCAACGGCGAAGCAAATCGAGTTGATCAGGGCGGGCAGATAGGTCCATTCGCCGAAAACCGCCATTCCGGCCGCCAACACCGCCGCGGCGCCCGGAGGCCGGTAGGCATACCACCTTCCCATGCCGTCCGGTCCGCCGACCCAGTAAGCGCCGTCGCGCAGGAGATTGACCGCCGTGCCCCAGTATTCGTGAAAATCCGATACTTGCCGAGGGGGGACCGCCAGAACCCATGCCAGCCGCAGGGCCAGTCCGATGCCGATCGAGCAAAGTCCGGCACTGTGTGCGTTCCTGGCCAGCCAAGCGCGGCCGGCCTCGAGCCGTCCGCCCTCATGACGGGCTAGCCGCCAAGCGGCGGCAAAGAGGGCGGCTCCGACCAGGACGACTGCCAGCGGGCTGCTTCCCGCCACCCGCGACGGTAGCAGCCCGAGGCAGAGGGCCGAGATCAGCAGGATAACCAGGCGCGGAGCCGAGGTGAGGAGCCCTTGCACTTTAGCGATTCTAGCAGAGGCTCCCCACCCATCCGCGCGCGGCCTCAATCCGCCGGAGTCATCACCTTCATGATCGCTCCGCGCGCGACCTGCCCGCCACCTGCGTCGCGGAAGGCCACCCTGTAGTACAGGGCTCGTCCGCGATTGGTGGGAAGCAGTGTGGTGCATCCGGACGAGCACGGCGCCGAGATCGAACTGCCGAGCGATTCCGTCCCGCCGTAGTCCACCAATGCCTCGGTTACGCCGCGGCCCGGTGGTGGGACCAGCCGGATGGGCGCCGCCGCCGCCGCGCCGGCCGGCGGCAGCGTCGAGACGACTCCGTTCGATCGCGTCAATCCGCCGAGTGGTCCGCAGGAGATCCGCCAGTGATAACTGGTTCCCGGATTCAACCCCGTCACCACGTGGTCGAACACACGGCCGTAGGCCGGTAGCGCCGGATCGGCGCTGTCGTCCCAGGAATCGAACGGCGCCGCCGCCACTGCCAGCCGGCACGAGGCTCCCCAAAACGCCGATCCCAGGAAACGAAGTTGCGTATCGCCGGACTCGATTCGAAGGTTCGCGGTTTTGCCGCGCGGAATGAAAGCCCAATGCGGATTCTCGGCATAGTAATTCTGATATTTGACGTTGCCGTCTATCCAGTCCCACGCCGCCACGCCCGATCCCCTCGGGGTGCCAACGCCATCGGGCAGCCAGCTAGCCGCCGCGCGAGCCAATTGCGAGTAGCCCGATTGTACATCCGCGTCGTTGTTGAACCCGTTCACCGCCTGAGCCGCCGGGTTGAAGGCCTGCTTGAGCCGCGCGTAGGAGCTGAATGCCCATTGCTGGCCGGCGTTCGTCGCCTGGGATGGGCATCCGCCCGGTTGGGCGGTTCCTTCCGGCAGGCAAGGCGTCGCCGGCTCCCGGTAAAGGCCGAGCAGGAAGGGATTGTAATCGGGATGCTTGATCCGGTCGAGCAAGCCCTTCATGAACGCGGTTCGAACGGGCCGCGTCTGCCCGAAGCCCAGGTTTTCCATTTGGCCGAGCGCGGTGTAATAGTATGCTCGCATCCATGCCGATTCCGAGCTGAACGCGTACTGGGGATCGATGTCGCCGTCGACCGCCCATCCCCTACCGATTTCCGAGGGATAGGTGGTGCTCAGATCCGACTCCATTCCCTTGTATGTGTATCCGAAGCACCACGGCGTGTAGTCGTACTGGTTGGCCAACGGGACCGGGCACGGTTGGTGGAATGCCCCGTTGGTGACCGAGTATTTGCCCTCGTCCATGGCGAGGTTGCGGTTGAGCTTCGCCGCCAGGTACTCGCGCGTGGGCGAGCCGTCCGCGGCCGCCCATGCCCCAAAGGCAAGATCCCGGAATCCCCAGGCGCGGCTGCGAATGCCGTCGCGCCAACCCAGAAAGCCCCAATCGGTCCGGCGCTGTTGCGCGCGCTCGGTCCCCGGCGTGACATAGTAATCGGGGAATTCCGATCCATTGGCTGTTACGAAGGAGGCAAGATGGATCAGCTCCTGCTCGAAGAAATAGTCGCCGGTCGTGACGAACGGAAGAAACGCGAGCGCCGGCATGTGGCTGATCGTGCCGGTGGAGAACGCGAACCCATTGTTGGTGGAGTTCCCCACCGGCGCATAGCGGTCGGCCGCCGCCGAGTTGACCTGGTTCATCGGCACCGCCGTCGGCCTGGCGTCGATCGACGCGGGAAGGCCGAATTCGTCCACGTCCCGGTTCGATCCGGCGCAGCTCTTGTCGCCGGGGTCGGCGGTATAGCCGCCGCCGTTGCAGAACTTACGCCCGGTATTGCCCTCGATGTAGTGAAACGGCAACGAGCCCGAACAGACGCCCAATGCCATCATCACCTCGTTGAGCCGGTGCGAGTCCGGCAGAGTACTGGCCCAAGACAGGATCGAGGTTCCCGCCCAACGGGTGAACAGGCCGATGTCGGGCCGCCCGCCCACGTCCGGGATGTTCCTGGTAACTGGCCCTTTCACGGTATGCCACGTCCCCGTCAAGACCGCATAAGTGTCGGGATGGCATTGATCGGAGTTGTTCCAGGCCGGTTCGAGGACCGCGCTGGTCGAAGTGTTTACCGTAAGCTCGTTCGCGATCGCCTGCGTGGATAGTGTGACGTGGGGATCGTGCGGGACGAGCCCGGCGTGCTTCTTGTATTTGTGGTTGAAGTCGTAGCGCACTTCCCCCGGAGCCGCTCCGGCCCAATAAGCGAGGTCGGACGCGTTCCACACGGGAAAGCGGAGCCGCGTCCGTGGAATTTGCTTCACCTCGCTCCGGCTGTAGACCGCCGCTCCTCCGGCGAGCACTTCGATGTCATACACCTGGTCCTGCATGCGGTCCGTCCAGTAGTTATTCAGGTGGAACGTAACGCCCACGCCGGACCATCCCGCGTAGAAAGTGAGAACCGCCTCCGGATGGAGCGATTTGTACCGGTCCTCGGGCGCGTCCACCCAGCGGTCGGTCAACGAATCGAGAGCCGCGGCCGAGGTTCCGGCGGGCCAGTAGTGAGTCCCGTTTCCGAAGCCTGGGTTGGTTCCCCGGTAGGAACGCGCCAGCGAGCTGGGAGCACACCCCCAGGAACCCACGCCTGCCACGAGTGTGTTGCCTGTCTTCGCGCATACGCGAATCTGCTCGCCCCCGACCAGCAGCACGGTGGGCGCTCCGATCGACGCCGCGTCGGTCAAGGTCAGCGTGGTTGCGGTGCCCGAGACCAGATCGTTCGCCAACCGGAGTCCCGCGGCTGTGCGGACGAAGTTCCCGTGCGCCCCCGAACTGTGTCCTGCCGCGGCGGTTCCGTTCCGCCCGCGGCCGGCCGGATTCTGGCAAGACGAGGATGTTCCGGCCGTAAGGCCCACGTACAGCGTGTTGCCGTCGACGTGGCAGATGGAGATGTTCTCTCCGTCGATCTCCACCTCGAACGGCTTGGCTAGCGCGGCGAGATCGGACGCATTCTCCACCGGAATCTGAGTCTCGGCGCCGCCAAGGGGCACGATGAGACGCGTCACCCGCTTCTCCTTGAATCCGAAGTCGTCGGCGCGGGTGCGAGTCGTGTCGCCGGCGATCACGCGTGTAACGGCCGGCCCGCGAAGGTGGTACCGCCATCGGCCCGCCGCGAGTGTAGCCTTCGGATCGAAGATGCGCTGCGTGGTGGCGCCCACCGGATTCGCGGTCACTCGTAGCGAGGTGCTCCACGTACCGCCGTTGAACGCAAGCATACCGGCCTGATCGAGCGAGGCCGCGTCGCAAGCCGCGCGGCTTCCGGCCGAGCACGGACCGGCGTGGTTCCGGAAGTCGACGGTAATCACGCCATTGGCCGCCAACGATGCGCGGAAACTGATGTCGGCGCGCTTGACCGATCCGCCCGGACACACCGCGGAAGCGGGCCACCGGTTGATGTTGTCGGATTGCCAGACCGCGACCGCGGCGCCGTCCACGAAGGGCCGGGGAAAGTCGCAGATCTCGTTCTCGGCGAAAACCCAGGCCAGCGTGAATGGACGGCCGGTCTGAGACGCTCCGGTCCGGTCGGTGATGCGCGCTGCGTTGTCGAGCCCCAAGCCGGCCGCCGAGGCAAGGCTGAAGATGGCGAGGTATTTCATGGCTATCGCTCCCAAAGATTCAAGACCGGAGCCTGTTGGCCGGCCACGTTGATCGCTCCGCAGGAGGACGGCAGAGTGAGTCCGCCGCCATTTCCGGAGGCCGGATTGGCGCCCACGCCGAATCGAGTTGCGGACGCGTTGGCGAGTCCCATGAACGATCCGTGGATGTCCTTCGCGGTCAGCGCCAGAAAGGCGCTATCGGAGGCGACTCCGAGATAATAAGGGCCCGGATCGAGCGTCACGGCGCTCGACAGGGCGATCGCCTTGACGCCGGAAGTGGCGATGTCCGGACTCCCGCCGCTGGTGGCGCGTCCCGATGCCATCAAGGCGCCGCAAGAGGCGTTGTAGAGGCCAACCACCAAGCCGCAGGTTCCCCCGGAGCACGAAGCTCCGCTGGGAGTGGTGACGTGGACGACTACTTTGCCGAAAACCGCCTTGTAGGGTAGCACCACCTGCCAGAGCCGTAGATCGCGGTCGTTGAGATTCGGAATGACAAAGGTCCCGGCGCCGTCGCCGAAGGGTGACCAGTACCCCTGTCCGGTTGTGGAGATCACCGTCGGGGCGGCTCCACCGCCGCCGGCCGCCGCTGCGCCGGTTTGGCTGAGCATCTGCATGAACGAACCGTCGTAGGCGACCGCCACCATTTGACCCGCCTTGATGTCGCCCGCGGCCAGATCCTGGTCGCCATTTTTGCGAATCGCGCGCGCGCCGGCCGAGTTGAAGTTGATAGTGGAGGCCCCGGTATTGGCCGCGCCCGCGCGGAAATGATACACCGCGCCCGTGGAATATCCCGCGATGGCGGGAGTGAGCGAGCAGGCGTACACGTTGGCCGCGCCCGCGGTGTCGCAATAGTTGATCGCGCCTTCGACGGTGCGCCCGCCGTTGATGTAGGTCTGCGCGAAAGCGCAGACGGGGAGGAAAAGCAGAATCGATTTCATGGCTAGAAGCTCCTCACGAGAGTGGCCCGGAAGGCCTGATTGGCTGGGTCGACCGCGCCGGCAGTGAACTTGCACAGTCGCACGGTGACCGTATTCTGCGAACTGACGAACATGACGCCAGTCAAGCCGGCGTCGAGCGTATGCGGCCAGCCTGGCGCCAAGGCGTCGCCGGTGGCCGCGCCAGGCAACGGCAGCGTTAGCTCGGAGCACGCGTCCTGGACGATGGTTCCGAAGTCGAGCGACGCGGTCGCGGTCAGAAAAGCCGGGACAGCCGCGGTGTCGATGCCGACGCGCTTGACGCCGGGCGAGGTTTCGACGATCACGATGCCGAAATCGGAGGCGATGGTATCGCCGCCGCCGGAGCCGCCGGCTCCACACGGAGAGCCCGCGGAAACGAGGCCGCCGCTGGAGTCGAACTTGGCGCAGTCGTTGGCGGCCACCGGGCCGCCGCCGAACGTCTGCAACTTGGATCCGGCGCCCTGCTTGCTCGCGGTCGCGACTTGGGAAGTGGCAACGGTCCCGCCGAGCGTGGCGAGATCGATATTGCCGGTCACGATATCGATGTCGACTTCGCGATTGGCCGAGTCGTTGAACAGCGAAATCCTGCTGGAAGCCGCGTTGAGGTTCTTGAACTGGAGATCGGCTCCGGATTTCTGATGGAACAGCCCGACCCCGCCCACACCGGCGTTGGACGCCGTGTTGGTCTCGCCGCCGCCCGAGCCCGATCCGGTCCCACACGGGGCCCCGGCGCTCACCAGATTGCCCGCCGCGTCGAAGTTTGCGCAGTCGTGGGCGCCGGCGGCGCCGCCGCCGAACATCTGGACCCTGGAGCCGTTTCCCTGTTTGCCGGATGCGGCGATCTGAGCCGGACTCAATGCGCCGCCGAGCGCCGACAGGTTCAGGCCCGCCTCGGCCACGTCGATATCGATTTCCCGGTTCGCCGCGTCATTGGTGATCGCGATTCGGCCCGAAGCCGCGTTGACGTTCTTGAATTGCAGGTCGGCGCCGAATTTTTGGAGGAACAGCCCCGCGCCGCCGTTTCCGACATTGGAGGCGGTATTCGATTCGCCGCCGCCGCCGGAGCCGCCGCCAGACCCTCCGGCGCCATTGGCCACGCAACGCCCCGTTTGCGGCGCGGCGAATTGGACCGAGACGTTGTTGTTGTCGGTCACGGTGAGCGATTGATATTCGATGGCGCGGCTGGCTCCGTCGTAGCACTGCACCAACACGTTGACGGTGCCCAGCCCGTGCGCGAATGTCACCGAGGTGGCGCTGGTGAACGACTGCGAGGCGTTGAGGACGCCAGTCCTCCCGGTCGTTCCGCCGCCAGCTTGGGCGGTCCACGCGTTGGGCGAGGCGCAGCCGTACAGGTTGCCGCCCGCTGTGGCGTCGGATTTGAAGAACATCTCGCCCACCGCGCAGTTGGTGGGCAGCGACGTGCCCGTTTTCATCGGTCTGGTGGTGACGGCCGCCGAGAAATCGACGCTCTTGGCCTGCGTGCGCAGGTCGATGGTTGTCTGGGCGTCGGCGGTGAAAAGCGCGGCGCCGAGGAAAACGGCTCTGATGGCCGTGGTGCTCGAGTGGAAGCCGGAAAGATGTCGCGGATCCATTGGAAACCTCCTCTGTGATTTCGGGGGACGCGGAACGTCCACCCGGCCTCGAAGCTCCCATGGGCAAGAGCGGGCGGCCGCGGTTGATCTTCGTAAATCGAAGAAATAAAAGCACAAATAAATTCACATTATGTGTGAACGCCCGGCAGGACTCGGAGCGGAAAGCCCGGGCTCACATAGTAAAGGAGCCGTAGCGGGCGCGTATGAACGGGAACATTCACGTTCCAATTTCACGGATATATCGCCAAGAATCCAGGAACTATCGGGTCAAATGGGGGCCCAATTCAACGGTCCACATTAAGCTCCCGCCTCCCGGCGGCCGATCCCTTGCTATGATGGAACCGAGCGATGAGCCGTACCCGCAAACTGCTGGACCTGTTGACGTTGTGGGTTTTTTACTGGGTCTTCGAGGGCGCGGTTGCCGTCTTGCGGCGCGCTCGCGCCGGAGCGGAGGCGGCCGGTGCGCAACGTAATTAGCGTCGATGTCGAGGACTACTTCCATCCGAGCGAAGTGCAATCCGCCGGAGGGCTGGGAGTGGAGCGTTGGAAGACGCTGCCGTCTCGCGTGGAGGACTCCACGCGCCGGTGCCTGGATTTGCTCGCGCGGGGCCGGACCAAGGGAACGTTCTTCATCCTAGGGTGGGTCGCGGAGAACTACCCGGGACTGGTGCGCGAGATCGCCGCTGCCGGACATGAAATCGCCTGCCACAGCCATCTTCACCGCCTGGTCTACGATCTCTCGCCCGCTGAGTTCCGTCAAGACACCCTGCGGGCGGTGAAGGCCATCTCCGACGCCTGCGGCGTGACGCCCAAGGCGTACCGGGCGCCGTCGTATTCGGTGGTCAAGCGCTCGATGTGGGCGCTCGAGGTGCTGGTCGAATGCGGTTTCACGCACGACTCGAGCATCTACCCGATCGCCCACGACCGTTATGGAATCCCCGGGTTTCCTCGCGACGCGCGGACGATCGAGACGGCGTCGGGGCCGATCCTGGAGGTGCCGGTCGCCGCGGTCCGTTTGTCGAAGTCGCATGTCGCGCCCGTCGGCGGAGGCGGATACCTCCGTTTGTTGCCGTACGCCTACACTGCGGCGGGAATCCGCCGATTGAATGTCGAGGAACGATTGCCGGCTTGTGTGTATTTTCACCCGTGGGAGATCGATCCAGGACAGCCGCGGTTGGCGAAGGGGGCACTGTCGCGAATGAGAACGTACTGGGGATTGGGTTCGATGGAGAAGAAGTTGGACCGGCTATTGGCCGAATTCTCCTTCGGCACGCTGGAGGAGGTGTACCCGGTTTGACGGGACGCGAGCATGCCGATTCGGATTGAGCGAATCAACACCGCCGCCTCGGCGGAATGGGACAGCTATGTCGATGCCCATGCCGGGGGCACGCCCTTCCATCTGACAGCCTGGGGGAAAACACTCCGGGAAGTTTTCGGTTACACCGACCGGAGCATGGCCGCCCGCGGGACCGATGGCCGCATCGAGGGCGTGCTGCCGTTGTTCGAGGTGGACAACTTCATGACGGGCCGCGTGCTGATCTCGTCTCCGTTCGCCGTTTACGGCGGGATTCTGGCGGACTCGTCCGAGGTTCTCGACGCGTTGGGGGCCGAGGCGCGCCGGCTCGGCGAGGAGCGGGGCGCGCAGTACATCGAATTGCGGAACTGCCGCGAAGAGCAGCGGATCGGCGCGACACCGGTCGACCGCTACGCGACCTTCGTCCAACACGTATCGCCGATGACCGACGAGGAGCTGTTGGCGACCGTTTCCAAGAAGACGCGGAACATGGTCCGCAAGGCTCTCAAAAGTCCGTTCTCGGCGCGCCCCGCCGCGTCGATGGACACCTTCTACGCTCTGATGTGCCACAACTACCGGCGGCTGGGGACCCCGATTTTCCCGCGCCGGTTCTTCGATTCGCTGGCGCGCAATTACGGCGCGGCGGTGGACCTACGCGAGATCCTGGTGGAGGACAAGGTGGCCGCGGCGGCGTTCAATTTCCTCTACAAGGGTTCGATGCACACCTACTACGCGGCGTCGGCCCCGGAGTTCCTGAACCTGGCGCCGAACAACTTCATGTATTTCGAGTTCCTTCGGTGGTCTGGCCAGAACGGCTTCCAGGAGTTCGATTTCGGCCGGAGCAAGAAAGAGTCGGGCACCTGGGAGTTCAAGCGGCACTGGGGAACCACGATCCGCGAACTGCCCTACGAGGTGGTGCTGATCCGGCGCAAGGACCCGCCCAACTTCAGCCCGAAGAATCCGAAATTCGAGGCGGTGATCGCCGTCTGGCAGCGGCTGCCGCTGTTCGTCACCAAGCTGCTGGGTCCCCGGTTGATCGGCCTGTTCCCATGATCACGCTCGCTCTGGTTCTCCTGATCCTGCTGTTCGTCCACCCGTTCGTGCTGTATCCGCTGATCCTGCGGCTGGCGCCAACCAGGCGGGAGGCGGCCGGAGCAGCCGAGCCCGAGGTGGCCCTGGTGATCTGCGCGCTGAACGAGGAGAAGGTGATCCGGGAGAAGCTCGAGAACTCGCTCGCGCTCGACTATCCGGAGGGCAAGTTGACGGTCTACGTGGTCAACGACGGATCCACCGACCGAACCGGAGCCATCGCGCGCGAGTTCGTTCCGCGCGGCGTGCGGTTGATCGACAGACCGGAGCGCCGCGGCAAGGTTCGCAATCTCAACGAAGTGGTCGGCGGGCTGCGGGAGGAGGTCGTGGCGCTGTCGGACGCCAACGTGATCTACGACAAGCAGGCGATCCGCCGGCTGGTGACACGCTTCTCCGACCCGAAGGTGGGGTGCGTGTCCGGCAAGGTGATCCTCACCGGCACGACAGGCGATCTGATGCAGGGCGAAGAAAGCTACTATTCGGTCGAGTGGTTCCTGCAGGAGAAGGGCTCGGCCATCTACTCGATGTGCGGAGCCGACGGCGCGATGTACGCCTTTCGCCGGCGTCTGTTCGTGGAGTGCCCCAACGACACGCTCATCGAGGACTTCGTGCTTCCCATGAGTATCACCCGCAAGGGGTATCGCGCCGTGTTCGAACCGGAGGCCAAGGCCTGGGAGCAAGGGCCGGCGTCGATTCACGAGGAGTTCCGCCGCAAGGTGCGGATCGCGGCGGGCGCGGCCCAGGCCCTGGTGCGCGGCAACGGGCTGCCGGGAAATTGCCCGGCCGGATTTTGGTTCGTCTTCGTTTCCCACAAGCTGTTGCGCTGGTTGTCGCCGGTGACCGGACTGGCGATACTCGCCGTCGCGCTGGCTTCGCCCGGCCTGTGGCTGTCGCGCCTGGTGTTGGCGGGCTTCGGGGCGTTGGCGGGGTTGGCGTCGATCCGGTGGGCGACCGGGTGGTCGCTTGCGCCGTTGAACGCGCCTTTCTATTTTCTGTTCGGGCAGATCGCCGTCGCCTATGGGTTGGTCAAGGGTCTGCTGGGAAAACAGTCCGTGCTGTGGGCGAAAGCGAACCGGTAGCCGTGGCCAATCGCAAGCTGTTGATCATCAGCTATGTGTTCCCGCCGGTGGGCGGCATCATGGTGCAGCGTGTGCTCAGCTTTGCCCGGTACTTGCCCCAGCATGGCATCGACGTTCACGTGCTGAGCTGTTGGAACCCGGCGACGCCGGTGTACGATCGCAGCCTGCTCGGGCTGGTTCCGCCGTCGGTCAAGACGTTCACGGCGTTTACGCCGGAGCCCCCGTTTTATCTGCGAAAGAAACTCTGGGCGGCGTTCGGTGGCGGCGGAGCCGGAAGCCCCGCGAAACCCGGCGCTCGCGGCGCCGGGCCGGCATGGAAGTCGCGAATCAAGTCGGCCATCCAGGACCGGCTCAGCCCGGACGCGCAGGTGCTTTGGGCGCCGTTCGCGATACGGAAAGCCGCCGCGATCGTGGAGCGGCATGGCATCGACACGGTGATGGTCACCGCGCCGCCATTCTCGCTGTTCCTGGTGGGCAACGAACTGAAGCGCCGCTTCCCCAAGCTCCGGCTGGTGACCGACTTTCGCGACGAATGGCTGCGGTTCATGCTCACCGACTTCGAGTTCATGAGCGGTGGCGAGACGCGGCGCAAGGCCGAAGCTATCGAACGGCGCACCATCGAGAGTTCGGATCTGGTGGTGGCTGTGACGCGCGCCTCGCTCGCCGAGATCCGCTCGCGCTACCCGGCGCAACCGGAGTCGAAGTTCGCCTTCGTGCCCAACGGTTACGATCCGGCGCTGTTCGAGGGCTACAAAGCCGTGTCGCCGGGCGGTTCCCAGGTGATCGTGACCCACAACGGCACCGCCTACAAGACCTCGTCGCCCGCGTATTATTTGGACGCGCTCGACGCGCTGCCAGCCGCGGTTCGCATGCGGATACAGACTCGATTCATCGGCCGCGTCGCCGAGACCGAAACCAAACTGTTCGAGGGCCGCGAGAGCGAGGTCAAGCTCTACGGGTTCCTGCCGCAAGCCGAGGGCCTTCGCCGCGTCGCCGAGACCGACTACCTGCTGCTAACCATGACCAACGACTTCAGCCTTCCGGGCAAGTTGTTCGAGTACATGGCGAGCGGCAAGCCGGTCCTCGCGCTTTCGCCCAAGGGTGGCGAGGTGGACCGCTTGCTCGACGAGACCGGAACCGGCTGGTGCGTGCCGCACGACGATCCCGCCGCGATCGGCGCGATGTTGCTTCGCGCGGTGGACTCGGCCAGAAACCCGGCCGCGCTGCCGCGCATCGACTGGGAAGCGGTTCGGCGATTCGAGCGGCCGCGGGTGGCTGCCGAACTAGCCGCCAGGCTCCACGGGCTGGCATGATTCCGCGGGTCCTGCACGTGTTTCCCGGCTTCGGCCCGGGGGGAACGGAATTGCGCACGGTTGCGTTGATCAACGCCCTCGGCTCCGAGTTCCAACACGGAATACTGTCGCTGACCGGCGACGTGTCGGCGTCGGTCCGCTTGGATCCGGAGCTCGGCGTGGAAATGCTCGCGGCTCCGCCGCGAGGAAATGCCGCCGCCTGGCCGTTGGCGCTTCGCCGCGTGGCGCGAAACTGGCGGCCCGATCTGATCGTGACCTACAACTGGGGCGCCACGGACATGATCCTCGGCGCGCTCCCGGCGTCTTCTTGCGCGTTCATTCACAACGAGTGCGGTTTCGGGCCCGACGAGGCCGAGAGGATGATTCCGCGGCGCGTATGGACGCGGCGGCTGTTGTTGAACCGGATCTTCAAGACGGTGGTGGTCTCCGAGAGGCTTCTCGGCATCGCGCGAACCCAGTTCCGCATCTCGCCGTCCAAGCTCCAGTTCATCCGCACCGGCGTGCGCACCGATCGTTTCACGCCTGGCAGGAACTTCGTGTTGCGGCGCGAACTGGGAATCCTCGACGACGAGCTTGTTTTCGGGTTCGCCGGCGTGCTTCGCGAGGAGAAGAACCTGCCGCTGCTGATCGCGGCGTTTGCCGCGGCGGGCCTCGACGGGTCGAAGCTACTCGTCGTTGGCGACGGACCGCTCCGGCCCATGCTCGAGAGCCTGGCCCGTGAACCCGGCGCGGCAGGGCGCGTCGTATTCGCCGGGAGAGCCGCCGATCCCCTGCCCTACTATCGAGCGATGGATGTGTTCTGCATGTCGTCGATCACCGAGCAGACTTCGAACGCGCAGCTAGAGGCAATGTCGTGCGCCCGTCCCTGCATCGTCACCGATGTGGGCGATTGCGCGGCGGTGCTCGGAGAGCAGGGACGAGGATTCGTCGTCGCATCGGGCGGCCAAACCGCCTACGCGGGAGCAATGACCGCTCTGGCCCGCGATCCGGCGTCCCGGCTAGCGGCGGGCGAGGCGAATCGGCGGAGAGTCGAGACAGTCTACTCGTTCGAGCGCATGGTGGGAGAGTACGCCGCCCTGTGGCGCTCCGCCCTCGTTCGGGGGATAGCCTAGTACCCACCGGGCCTGAGGTCGCAGGACTAGCTAGCCCGGGGACCCGTTGCACGGGTCATGGCAGGCAAGGAACGGGGGGCAGGAGCTATGATCGCGTTGGTGGGCGTCGGCGACAGTTAAGGTCGGCCGAGCAATGGAGCTGCCAAGCCCGGTAGCTAGCCTGATTCCGAGGTCTCGTGCTCGAGGCAGTGGTGACGTTTGGGAGCCGTAGTTTGACTCGCAGCGATCCCGATTAGGAGAGTACCCGTTTTGCGCGACTCGGGCCGCCGGCTGCTCGCCGAAAGGAGGCGCGATGGCGCGAAAACGGAAGCAAGGCGGCAAGACGAACAATGGGGCAATGCCGGTGATGCGGCCAGACGCCGCGGGCATCGACATCGGCGCTACGGAGATCTTCGTGGCGGTGCCTGTGGATCGTGCAGCGGAGAATGTCCGCTCATTTCCCACCTTCACCCAGGACCTGTATGTTTTGGCGGATTGGCTCGAGGCATGCAAGATCAAAACCGTGGCGATGGAGTCCACCGGGGTGTATTGGATTCCGCTATTCCAGATCCTGGAGGAGCGCGGCTTCGAGGTGTGCCTGGTCAATGCGCGGCACGTGAAGAACGTTCCAGGCAGGCGGACGGACGTTTGCGATTGCCAGTGGCTGCAGTTCTTACATTCGGTGGGCCTGCTGAAGGCCTCGTACCGTCCGGCGCAGGAAGTGTGCGCGGTGCGATCATTGCTACGGCATCGCGAGAGCCTGGTGCGGATGGCGGCAACGCACGTGAACCACATGCAGAAGGCCATGGACCAAATGAACCTGCAACTGCATCACGTTATCAGCGACATCGTGGGGCAAACGGGACTGGCCATAGTCGACGCCATCCTGGCAGGTCAACGCGATCCACTGGAGTTGGCCAAACTGCGCGGCGAACGGATCAAAGCCAGCGAGGCCGTCATTGCGAAATCACTGGTGGGGGACTACCGCCATGAACACTTGTTCACGTTGCGTCAATCCCTGGAGGCCTACCGCGGCTACCAGAAGTTGATCGACGCTTGCGACCGGGAGATCCGGCAACACTTGGAGGAGTTTCAGCCGCCCACCGCGCCTGCCGCGTCAACGGGTGAACCGGAGATCGCGAAGAAGCAGCAGTCCGCGGATGGGATTCTCCGGTCAGAGTTGCGGCGAGTCTGGGGCGTTGACCTCACCAAGATCCTCGGTATCCGCACCGGCATCGCGCAGACTCTGCTCGGCGAGATCGGACCAGATTTCACCAAATTCCGAAGTGCCTCGGCGTTCGCTTCGTGGATGGGATTGTGCCCGGACAACGACATCAGCGGTGGGAAGGTGCTCTTCGTCGCGACGCGTAAGGTGAAGTGCCGCGCCGCGCTGGCCCTACGCATGGCCGCCCAATCCTTGCACCACAGCAAGAGCGCCCTCGGCGATTTCTACCGCCGCATGCGAGCCAAGCTCGGCGCACCGAAAGCGATCACGGCGGCGGCGCACAAGCTGGCCCGGATCATTTTTCATCTGATCTCGACCCGCCAAGAGTTCGACGACTCCAGGTTCGCCGCCGACCAACTCCGGTATCAGAAACGACAAGAGGCGAAGCTCCACGCCAAAGCCAAATCAATGGGTTACGCGCTCATTCCCCTCGAAGCGGCCGAATGAGTTCCTTAG
>SXGS01280157.1_pt1 | contig 58113 bp, 27 predicted proteins | sample 3174681 | NCBI WGS metagenome assembly SXGS01 (sample SAMN11356861, study PRJNA531348) | freshwater metagenome | isolation source: freshwater sample F1-80 | place: China: Fuxian Lake, Yuxi | collected 2017-12-25
ACTCCGATTCTGTTTGCGCAAGATGTGAATTTTACTGCCGAGCTAATGAAAGCCTCGATTATTCGCGCGATCAATTCGGCGCAGGATACGTCGCTGGTGGCAAAGAATCGAGGCGGTGGTACGCTGTTTGTCGAGAACGCGATCTCGATTGACTCACCGGTTCCCAACTTTTTCCAACGAGCCATCGAAGATTTGGCCGGCAATGATTTGCGAGCTAATCGCATCAACGATGAGACGCAGTTCACAATCCTGATGCCGGGTTCGCAATTGGATTACGGCGATGCTCCCGATCCACTTTCGACTACCAATGGTCGATATCCCACACAACATGTCAACGATGGGGCTCGTCATGCGCTTGGGCAGTCGGTGGCAATTCTGGGCGCCTCGATTACGGCGGAAGAAGATGGAACGCCGACTCCTGGCGCGGACGGTGACGGAACCAGCGATGATGGCGTGGTATTTGGATCGGCACTCAATGCACTGGGCGTCTTCAATCGCAACATTCCAACTACGGTGACGGTCACGATGACCGGTGCGGGTTTTGTCGACGGCTGGATCGACTTCAACGCTGACGGAGATTGGACAGATCCGGGCGAACAAATTCTCAGTTCGGTTCAGTTCTTTGAACAGTCTGGAACTCAATCGTTTAGCGTTCAAATGCCTGCCACCGCGCCTGTGCCCAACGGTCCGACTCGTACCTATGCTCGGTTCCGTTCCAGCAGCGTCGGTGGTTTGACACCAACAGGGCTCGCCGTGGACGGTGAAGTCGAGGACTACGCGGTAACGATCGTACCCGGGACACCGCCAACTCCTGTTCCCGATACTTATACTTTCAACGAAGACGTGCAACTGAAGACGGTTGATCCAAGTGGAAAGAGCACACCGAATTTCGGCAGCGATGACGGCGTCGCAGCTAACGATACCGATCCGGAAGGTGGAACGTTTTCAGTTGTACTTGTGAACGGTCCGGCAAACAGTCAGCAGTTCAAATTGAACAGCGATGGTACTTTCGAATACACGCCGGTCGCAGACTTCAATGGAACGGACACGTTCACTTACCGTGTCAGCGACGGCATGCTGCTGTCGGAGGCGATCGGTACCGTGACCTTGGTCGTTAAAGAAGTTAATGATGTGCCCATTGCCGTCAACGATTCTCTGACGATCAACGAAGACGTTACGCTGACAATTAGTGAAGCTGAATTGATGGCGAACGATTTGTCAGGCCCAATTAACGAAACCGCTGTGCAGACGATTCGCGTCACTGGAGTGCAGCCGACCAGCAAGCAAGGTGGTTCGGTCAGCTTGGTTAACGGCGTGATTACGTATATCCCGCTACCGGATTTCCGAGGTGCGGATCAATTTACTTATACGATCACTGATAATGGAACCACAAACGGTTTAGCGGCGCCTTTGAGTGCGACGGCGACTGTATTCTTGAATGTTCTGGACAAGAACGATATTCCGATTGCGGGTTCCGATAGCTTGACCGTGACGGAAGATTCTAGCGGAACCATCGCGGTCACGACCCTGCTGAGCAACGACTCACCGGGACCAACCGACGAACAGACTCAAACGCTGAGATTCGATCGAGTACAACCCACGAGTTCGAAGGGCGGTACGGTCGTACTCTCATCGAACGGTCAAAGTGTGATCTACACTCCCGCCGCTGATTTTGCGGGGACAGATACTTTCTTCTATGAGATCAGCGACAATGGATTGAGCGGCGGAGTTCTCGATCCGCAAGTAGGTGTGGGGACAGTGACTGTTACGGTCAATCCTGTTAATGATCAGCCGCGTATTGCCAATGCGATGGGAACGATTACGGTCGTCGAAGATTCGGCCGCACGAGTGGTCGACCTGTCAACCGTGTTCTTTGATCCCGATGTGGTTACCAACGGCGACGTTTTGACTTACCGCGTGGTCAGCAATTCTAATGCCGCGCTAGTGAACCCGACAGTCAATGGGAAATCACTGACCCTGTTGCCAGCAGCCGATCGGAATGGCTCCAGCGTGATTGTCGTCGAAGCGCGCGACCAACAGGGAACGACTCGAACCGATACGGTTACCTTGATCGTAACCGAAGTCAACGATGCACCACGATTAGTGCAAGCATTGCCGGACCGAACGGTGGATGAAGATGTCGCTCCGATTCAGATCACGCTTAGTCCCGCATTCTTCTTTGACCCAGACGTGGCCACCAACGGCGATACGTTAACGTTTGCGATCATTGAAAATTCGAATGCCCTGTTGGTGACACCAACGCTCAGCGGTGGTGTGTTGACACTTACTTTGGCAGCCGACCAATCTGGGTCGTCTCAGTTCACGATCACAGGAACCGATTCCAAAGGGCAGTCGATCTCTGACAGTTTTCTGCTGATCGTAAACCCAGTCAATGACGCTCCGAGAACGGTCGCGGACAGCTATACCGTGCCTCAGCGCGGAACACTTAATGCAACTGATGCCCGCGGTATCGTGGGAACGCCGGCTGATGACGGAGTGTTGGCCAATGATGTGGACGTCGAAGGTAATACCTTCACTGCCTCCGTCGTCACGGGTCCGCAGTTTGGAACTTTGACGCTCAACGCAGACGGTACATTTCGGTATGTACACAACGGCCAGAACCGTACGACCGACACATTTACCTATCGGGCCAATGACGGTCTGGTCAATAGTGCAGTAACGACCGTAACCATTACCATTGGCCTGCCGTTGCCGTCGGCGCATCAGAATCCCACGCTGTTCCAGGACGTCAACGCGGATGGGTTCATTTCCCCGATCGATGCATTGTTGATCATCAACTACATCAATTCCGGAGCCCCATCCTCCGTGATTGGGTTACCTGCACCACCACCCTATCGCGACGTGAACGGTGACGATTTCATTTCTGCAATTGATGCGCTGCTGGTGATCAACGAATTGAACCGACGATCCGCTTCTGGAGAAGGTGAAGCAAGCAGTACCGAATTTACGACCCAAGCGTATGCCAGTCGTGTCGCAGTATCCGGCGACCTTGGTTACCACATGATGCCACTTGTTGGAGCTGAACAATATGTTCCCATTTCGTCCGTCGAGGGTGAGGCCAACTGGTCCGCCGGTTCCCAGGACTGGCAAGTGGATCTCGATTGGGCGGACGTTTCGAATTCGGCTGACAGCGACCAATCCGAGGCTACGGACGAGGCCTTGGCGGGGTTGATGCTCGATTTGGGCATCAACCGCAAACTTAACGACTAACGTCAATTAAGATGGAAGTCGATATGAAGAATTTCAGTGGCTTTGGTAGAAGGGTCGCGCCAAAAACGAAGTGGCGCTGACCGCAGAAGTTAGAACTGTACATCACAGATGGTGATGTGTAGGTGTGTAATTAGATTACTCATCCCGATTAGTTAATTGTCAAAACTTATTGTATTGAAAAAGGTAAGTCGCATGGCTAGCGATCTTCGCTTACGGCAAATTTCTTCCGCCAAGCTTGCCAAACAGCGCCGCAACCGCCTTCGCCGGATGTTGCTCGAGAATTTTGAATCGCGCACGTTAATGGCCTTTGATGCTTTGAGTCCTGAAGGTCAGCAGGCAGCATTGATTAACAACGAGCCATGCGCCTCACCATCGCATTCCGAAAATTCTGCAAGCAACAACACATTGATGGTCAATGGTGATGTAGCCAACACACTCAATTCTGTGTATGGCGGCGACGGTGGTGCTGTGGCTGCGCAGCCATGGTTTCCGCTGGTGGAAAATGCGTATCAAGCATGGAGCCAGCAAGAGGGTTTAGCGTTCTCAGTTTTGAGCTTGGGAGGCCTAGTCGGTGAGGGTGAAGGATTGCGAGCCGAAGGCGAAGCCGGCGGTCCACGATTATTGTCGGTCGCGCCGAATTCGGGAGACATTTTTACATTTAATGGAGTTAATCAGTTAACCGATTCGCCCACGGAGTTAACCTTCCGATTCGATGGTTCCGGAGACATTGCACCAGCAACACTGGCAGGCGGAATTCGCATCACGCGCGCCGGTGGCGATGCAACGTTTGGAAATGCCAATGACCAACTCGTTTCGCCAGGCTTCCTTGGATTTGGTGACAATAACCGAATTGTGATTTCTCGATTTGCATCAACTTTGCCAGATGATCTTTATCGTGTTGAGTTCATAGGAGCGGACGTTCCGGCTCAAGGCTTGACTGCTATTCGCAATACCAATGGCTTGCGTCTAACACCGCGTTTTGGAAATACTGATCGAGATACCGTTCTATTCAACTTGGAACTTGGCGCTCAAGTTGTGGCGGTCGTGCCGCAGCCTGTCGACCGAGCTGCTGATGGCTCACTCGATCCAAAGTTAAAAGAGATTCACGTTTTTTTCAATGACGACAATTTATATCCCGTTGCGGTTGAAACAGGTGCGATTACTCCGAACCCAACGGTCGTAGATCCTGCGTTTTATCAATTGATTTTGACCCAAGACACCGTTCAGCCGCACGACGACGTTGTATTTCGCCCGAGCAAAGTCAAATACGACCCGGCATTGGACCGCGCGATTTTGGAGTTCGCTAGCGATATTCATGCACTGGCCAATGGTGCTGGGACTTTTCGATTGCGAGTTGGCTCCAGCGACAACGTAGCATCGGCAGTGCAGCTTCCAGTAGTTACCAATACGATACCGGGCAGCGATCCGGCGGGTTTCCTGGGTAGCGCATTTGATTTTGGAGCGATCAATTCGACAACTTCAAGAATTATCTCTGAACAAATCGTTACAGTTTCTAACCCGCTGGCACTCGATTATCCAGGCTCCAATCAAGAACCCGGCCATCGGGACATTCAGGACGAGAACCATCTGGCACGCTCGGCAGATAGCAATTCACAGATAACAACGGCCCAGTATAACTTTGCATTAGATCGATCGTACGGAATCAACGCCAACAACCAACCGGTATTTACGTCGATCACTCCGGACCAAATCGAGCGCATTCGTGAAATATTTGATTTTTATTCAGCCCAGCTCGGGATCGACTTTGTCGAAACGCCTTCATCAGGTATGACCGTCGTAGTTGGTGATCTGGCTCCTAACGGTAAAACAAGCGGTCCCGGAGACGTTGCTGGAGTAGCATCGACCAATAATATCACCAGCGGGTTGGCAATCATGGACGGTGCCGAATCATGGAACAATAGTTTAGGTGGCGATTTTTTTAGCATCGCGCTGCACGAAATCGGCCACATGCTCGGACTGGGACATGCGTATGAGCTACCTGCTGGTACCGTTCAAGCAAACGGGCCGATCGATTTCATCTTCCCAGGGGACCACGACGTTGCCCACGGACGGCACTTGTATCGCCCTGACAATCGAGACGTCGATCTCTATCGATTTCAAGTTCAGGCGGGAGTCTCGGGCGACGTAACAATCGAGGCCGTTGCTGAACGGTTGGCAAACAGCAGCAATCTAGATTCCCATCTCACTCTGTTAAGACAAACTTCGGCGGGTTTGGAAGTCGTATCTGCGAACGACGACTATTTCAGTTCCGATTCTTTGATCAAGGCGAAGTTGTCTCCGGGAGTTTACTTTGTCGGCGTGACCAGTTCTGGCAATAGTGACTTCAATGCTGCAACAGGCGACACAGGTGCCGGCGGCGTCAGTCAAGGAAGTTACCAACTACGTTTTGATTTTGTTCCCGCAGTGGCAACCTCGATTGTCGACACAACTGGAACGGCGCTCGACGGAGACGGTGACAATCAACCCGGCGGCAATTTTAATTTCTGGTTTCGCACTGCGGCACCCTTAGGAACGGCCGCCAGCGGTGCGCCGAAGACAATCTACGTCGACAAGGGTTACACAGGCGCGCAAATTGGTTCTCCATCACAGCCATTCAACAATCTACCCGCCGCTGCCGCGGCGACCGCTCCTGGAGATATCCTGCGTGTTGTGGGCAGCATTGGAGCCGACAAGAATTTGGCAACGACGGCTGATAATCTTGCCTACGAAATCGGTCGTGGAGGCGTTGGCAACGTAGCTTTGTCGGACGGTGTCGTATTTGAAGTTCCACGTGGCGTGACAATGATGATCGACGCCGGAGCGATCATTAAAACGCGTGGCAGCCGAATTATCGCCGGCAGTCGCGATGCCGGTGTCGATAATCGATTCTCGTCGATCCAGGTGCTTGGCACTCCGCAGCGATCGGTACTGTTCACCAGCTACAATGACGAATCGCTGGGTGTTGATACCAACCCCTTGGTGACCACACCCCGAGCTGGCGATTGGGGCGGAATCGAAATCCATAACGACATCGATCGAGCGGAAGGACGAGGCGATTACGAACGAGCTGGTATTTTCCTGAACTACTTATCGCATGCCGATATGAAATATGGTGGTGGGCAAATCACCGTTACGAATCCAAGTCCAACGATCAGTTCCATCCACCTCAGCGAATCTCGTCCAACGCTGCTGAACAACAAGATTCAATTTGCTTCGGACTCGGCAATTTCAGCCGATCCGAACAGTTTTGAAGAGACTTTGTTTACCGAACCAAGATACCAATTGTTTGGACCGTACCGGCCCGACTATGATCGCGTGGGTCCAGAGATTCGCGGCAATCTCGTAATCAGCAACACGCTCAACGGTTTGTTTGTTCGCATCGCAACTGCCCCGGGTGGCCGGCTCCAAACGCTAGATTTGGCCGCGCGATTTGATGATGTCGATATCACTCATATCTTGGGTGAAAACTTAATCGTTGCCGGAACTCCAGGCGGCTCCTTTTTGGAAACTGTGGCGCCAGATATCAGCCGCATCCAATTTCAAAACGCAACTGGAGGCAGTTTAACCGTCGGCGCGATTCATCGTTATCGGGTTACGTTTGTCGATCGCTTTGGTGGCGAGAGCATTCCCAGCGTTGGTAGCCCGCAAGTGACTGTCTCGGCAGGTAGAGCCGTACAAATCAATAATCTGCCAGCCGCTACCGGTGATTTTGTTGGCAGGCGATTGTGGCGCAACGTTCCTCAAACTGGTGCATCGGTACTGGTCGCCGAACTCGATGGTGACACTACTAGTTACACCGACCTTGGTGCCAATTTAGGAATAATCTTGGCCAACCCGAATGCGACATCACTACAACGCGCCAGGCCGGATGCTCGATTGGCAGTTGATCCGGGAATCATCGTCAAGTCACAGGGTTCGCGCATCGAAGTCGGCATCGGTGCACAGTTCCTGGCGGAAGGCACGCCTGAGAACAAAGTTGTTTTCACCAGCCGCTTTGATGATCGCTACGGAGCAGGCGGTACGTTCGACACCAATAACGATGGGCAAGGCAGTACTCCTGGCGCTGGCAATTGGGGCGGTATCATCGCTCGCCATCTGTCGTCGTTGAGTATCGATTCAGCATTGATAACCTACGCCGGAGGTGTGACAAGTTTACCGGGCGGTGCGGGTGGTTTTAGTGCCGTTGAATTGCATCAAGCGAATGGGCGCATTGCCCGTTCGATATTTGAAAATAACGGTAACGGACAAGGCGGCAATTTGCCGTTACGGGATGGTCGAGGCAACAATGATCCGAGCGTCATTTACGTCCGTGCCAGCCAGCCGGTCATCGTCGATAATATCTTTCGCGGTAATTCCGTTGCCGGAACTGCGGCGATCAGCATCAATGCTAACGCCATGAAAGCGGAACCCGTTCAAGATCAAGGACGGCAAATAGGCGACAACGAGAGGCGCGCTGGATCGCTAGGTAACTTGGGTCCGCTGGTTCGCGGAAATCGTTTGGGCGGAAATGGATTGAACGGTTTGCGCATTCGCGGTGCGACCTTGACCACCGACTCGGTATGGGATGATACCGACATCGTGCATGTCCTTCAAAGCGAAATCGTGGTACCCAATTTTCATACCTACGGTGGGCTCCGATTACAAAGTCGAGTTGATGAGAGTTTGGTCGTAAAGCTCGACACCGGAGCCGGCATCACTGCCAGTGGAAGCCCTTTGGATATATCGGACCGCATTGGTGGATCGGTTCAAGTAATCGGGACACCGGGCTTTCCCGTGGTGTTAACGAGCATTAAGGACGATTCTGTCGGTGCAGGTTTTGGTCCAGACGGCCAGGCACTACTCGACACAGATAATACAAACGCGACGCCAGCCGCAGGCGACTGGCGAGGTATTCGCCTTGAGTCATTTTCCAATGATCGCAATCTAGACACTGCCATCGAATTGGAATCAGACCAAATCCAAGACGTGGGCGTCAATGATGATCCATTGGCGGCTCAGTTTCTTGGGACGTTGGCGGCATCAACCCATGGTGGTGACGAAAATCTTCGGTTGGGATTTACGGTCGCCGGTGCTGTAGCATCGCCTAGCGATCTGGACGTTTATAACTTTGTGGCCACTGCGGGTTCGCAAGTTTGGATCGACATCGATCGTACTGACGCGGCCTTAGATTCCGTAATTGAACTGGTTGACGTCAACGGCAACATCCTGGCGCAGAGCGATAATTCGTTGGCGGAGTCGGTTGCCAAAGCACCATTGTTCATCAACAGCAAACTGATCTTGCCGAGTAACGTGAATGTGCTCGACGCAAGTCCGTTTGCTCCTCGCAATTCTTTGTCGGCGGCAGCCGTTGATTTCCAGTCAACGAATCCGCTGGATGCCGGTCTGCGAGCTATTTTGCCTGGAGCTGCAGGGGCTCAGAATTCGTATTTTGTGAGAGTTCGCAGCAGCAACGTTGCACCCGGACAATCGACGGCGAGACTTCAAAATTCAGCCGAATTGCGGTCAGGCTTGACAACAGGTGCCTACCGCATGCAATTGCGTTTGCAGCAAGAGGACGAAGTTGCTGGATCCACCGTCCGATATGCCGATATTCGCTTCGCCACCAACGGTGTTGAGGCGTTGGGTTTGCCCGCTCATTCACCGTTGCTTGGTAACGGAAATGAAGTTGAGGGTGGACCTGATCTTAACTTTGGAAACCTAGCTACAACGGATCGTGCATCGGGATCAGCGTTGGGTAATCTATCGCCGAACGATGTTGATCTCTATCAATTCACGATTAATCGTCAAGGCATCCAAATTCCCGGTAATTTACACATCGGCACAACGATCGATATTGATTATGCGAGCGGTTACGGAGGTCCCAACACTTCGCTGTGGGTTTATCGACAGGGCGGAGGTTTGGTTTTGGTTGGATCCGATTCAAACGTTGCCGACGATCGGACCGCACCTATGCAAAACACCGACCTCGATGACCTGTCTCGCGGGTCATACGGGGCACTCGATTCGTTCATCGGCACCCAAGAGCTACCCGACGGCAATTACATTGTTGCCGTAACTGCTCATAGCCGCATCGCGGACCAATTGCTGCAGTACCAACAAGCGGCTCCTCCAAACGCCCTTGTTCGGCTGGAACCCATTGATTCAGTCCGGCGAATCTCAGTTGATCGATTCCGCGACGAGCAAGGGAATTTTATCAATACAACGTATCCCGAGACCGCTTTACCGCCATTGCAAGTCGCATTTGACGGAAACAATCTCTCGGCAGTTAATTCAGTGCCATGGACACTCGCCGATGTTACCGCGTATGCGGTTCGGCAAAATGGTAATAACTCGGAGCTTGTGTTTTTTAATGCATTCACCGGTGCGCAAGAAGCGTTAATTGCGCCAGGCGATGCTAACACCGCGACCTTTGCTCAGGTCTTTGACATTGCTGTCGCGCCAGACGGACGTGTTGCCGCATTTGTAATACCTACCGGCACTCAAACAGATGCTAACAGCGGCCAGTTTGTAATTCTGGATTCCACAGGTGGAGGTGGAGGAGCGGCGGCCGCCGGCAATTCCGGGATTGTGACGCTGACTGCACAACAAACCGCGGCTACACCAACTTTTGCGATCCAGCCGCGCAGTCAAGCTGGTTTTACTCCAGCAAACAATCCTCAGGGAGATGGTATCCAATTTAATGCGTTATCGTTTTATAGTGAAACGACGACTACCGCTTTGCAGCTGTACGGTGTAGGTTCTCGAGGAAATGGTCAGACATCCTTCAATGTTGGTGCCTTGGACGCCAACAATGCGGTGATTGGACTTGGAGCACTAAGTAACGTTACAACCAATATTGTTTACAAACTCGACCCTACAACGGGAGCTGCGATTAATCCCAATGGAGTTGCTGATCGAACTACGACTGCAGTTTTGACCGGCGCGGGCACCAACAAAGTTGAATTCGGTCGCTTTATCACAACCGGAACCGTGACTGGCTTGGCAGACATAGGATCGAGTCTATATGCGGTAAGTGATCGAGGCGAGTTATTTGTCGCCAGTGTTGGAGCCGGAACTGCCGCCTTCGGTAACGTCAATCCCTTGGCGACGATTATGGATGGGAGCGCGGTCGTCTTCACCTCTCTGTCCGCTGGCCCAAGAAACCTGGAAGGTGGCCGGTTCGCGAATATGTTGTTTGGCTCCACCTCCGACGGCACGCTCTATGCCTTCAATACATCAGGCGCTTTGCAGAATGTATTCCCAGGGGGTGCGTTTAAAGTTAAGTCGACTTCGGCTGCATTCGCAAATGTTCGGGGAATTGGTTTTTCCCCGCTCGATGTCAACTTGTGGCATTTGACGGAAACAGAAAGCGCTTCTGCTGGTCACGGCCGGTCCGCAACTTTTGATCGGTCTCGGCCTCAAGATCGGGCCGGTGGTAATAGTCTTTACTTCGGTTTTGAAAATCCAGGCCGAACTGTATTGCAAGGAAAGCAGGATGGGATTTGGAATGGAATCTACGATGTGGCCGCGTATCGAGACACATTCAACTTACCCGGCGGTGCGCATGGTGCAATCGAAAGTCGACCGATCGACTTGCGCGGATATAGCTCCGAAGACATGCCAACGCTCTATTTCAACTACAACCTGGCCACGGAAAACGCAAACAGTCCCTTAGATGACAACGATGTGCGAATGCGAGATGCGTTTCGTGTCTACGCAATGCGAGATGACGGCACGTGGGTTGAGCTTGTTACAAGCAACTCTGCGACAAATGGAAACTTTGCCGATTTCAATGATGAGTTGGACGTCAACGTTAGCGGAATGCGAGACCCGTTCGGTCGCCCTCTTGCTGTTCAAGAAGCTTTTGATAACTCAGCATGGCGTCAAGCCAGAGCCTCATTGGCGCCTTTAGCTGGCAACAAAAATGTTCGCATTCGGTTCGAATTCAGTAGCGGAGCTTCATTCCGCACGGGTGATGCATTGCGAGGAGGCGTTGAGCTGAATGCTGTCGAGGGTTCACGAATTGCGGATGGCAACATTTTTGTTGTCGCCCCAGTGGATCAAGCGACCTCCGTTAGTCGCACATTTGAATTTGATGTCACCGGAAACGGTGTGTCAGCAGGCAACGTGGCTGTTTCCATATCTCAAAACATGACTGCCGTCCAAGTTCGAGACGCGATCCGCAGTGCATTGGCGCAGGCGTTCAACGCAACGGGTCAAGAGTCTAATCTAAATGTTTGGCCAGTTTATGGGCAAACCATCCGTATGTTCAAGTACAACGTTTTGAATGCCGGACCATTGAGCGTGTCCTCTCGATCCGGCGATCGATTCGGAGTTCAGCTATCAGGTGGTGATCTAACACGGATGGATGAACGCGCTCAAAACAACACTGGACGCGGTGTATTTATCGACGACATTATCGTAGGTTTGGCCGAGCGCGGCGAGATGGTAATCAACTCATCTGCCGGCGGGCCGACGTTTGCACAAAACCTTCAGTACGAACCGAACGGATTCGCAATCAATGAAATCGAAGAAGGTCGTTACCAGTTGGAGATTCGCACATCGGCAGACTACGGTCATACGCTGAAGAACGAAGTCCTCCTACTTCCGCCAGTGTATCAGTTTCCGCCGAACGAAAGCTTGATACTTGGCAGCAGTTATCCAAACTATCCGTCACGCGTATTTGACTCCAATGATCGACTTAGCCAGGGTCTCAGTATTGACGTTAACACACAAGGTACTGCCGGGATAGCGGATGGAACGCTGTTGACGCTCAGCGATGGATACAATCAAGTCAACTTTGAATTCGATCTCAATGGAGCAGCGCAAGCCGGTAATATTCCCATCTCGATCTTGGCAACTGACAATTCTGCCGAAGTTGCCACCAAAATTCGCAACTCGATTAACAGCTCGACCGCTCAGTCGCTGTTGAAGATCTCGGCTTCGGTGAATGGGGAAATGCTGCAGTCGGCAAACGTTGACGTGCGCCCGTCGGGTTCGCCTCGCGTAATATTGCATGGTCCGGCAGCACTAAATCGGACCGGTGACTTTGTTTTCGCCGGAAGCGGCTTGACGATTGTCCGATCAGGAACCGAGTCTGGATTCGGTGAAGATCATGGAGATGCAAATCGAAAACGTGATCAAGGCGTTGTCGTGATTTCAAGCTCCACAATGCGCGACAGTTCGCAATTCGGAGTGCTCGTCGACGCAGCTCGGGACGCGGGCGGTGTTACTCGTCCTGGATCGCCAATCAACTACCCTACCGTCAATGCAGATCGTCTCGCTCCGGGTGTTGTAATTGTCAACAATATCTTGGCCTCAAACGTTCAAGGTGGCATTCGAGTTAGCGGCGATTCTGGGCAAGGTTCGGCCTCGACTGTGGCTCGCATCATCAATAATACTGTATTCGGGCGTCGCGCAGGAAACGACCGAGGTATCTTGGTTGATGATGGAGCGTCTCCAACGATCATCAATAACATCCTGTCTCGGTCAACTACGGGCGTTGATGTTGCCGCAGCCGGCGCACGATTCGTTATCGGTGCCAACTACTATTTCGATAACGCTGCAAATCTTAATCCGACCGGCGCGACCGAGTCTTTTCCGTTGTCCTCCAGCACATCACCGTTTGTAGACTCCGCCACGGGCAGATTTTATCCTGCGGCTGGTTCTCAAGTTATCGACAGTTCGCTCGAGACCTTGGGGGAGCTGGCCTCGTTGTCCCAAGTCAAGAACTCGCTTGGTCTGCCTCCCAGTCCCGCTTTTGCTCCTGATACTGACGTGACTGGTCAGCGACGTGTCGACGACCCAACCGTAAATTCGCCTGCTGGGCTGGGTGCCAACGTGTTCAAAGATCGCGGTGCGGTTGATCGGTCGGACTTTGTGGGGCCGCTGGCAGTTTTACTGCAGCCAGCCGATAACGATTCGTCCAATCTTGATGGTGATAAATCGGATACCTACATTCGCCTTACCGAAGGTACTCTCGATTTCTTTTCAATTCTGTTGCTCGAGACTCAAGGCACTGGGCCGGATGCCAGTACGGTGAACCAAGACTCAGTTACGCTTACCGAAAATGGAAAATTGCTTCGACCAGGAATTGATTACGTCTTTGGATTCAATGCAAATAGCCGTACGATCCGATTGACGCCATTGTCTGGAATATGGCGGAATGACAGCGTTTACGAAGTTACGCTGAACAATCGCGATGGTATTCGATTGTCCAATTCCAGTGGCGCGGCCCTGGCGGATGGAAATCGTTTGACAGTCAAGATTCCAGGTGTGGCTGACCGAGTGCTCGAATTTGACAAACAACCGACGGGCGTTTCGGCCGGCGCGATTGCGATACCGATTAGCGATACTTCGACGTCGCTCCAGGTCTCGGCGCAGTTAGTAGCCGCTCTCAACGGGCTCGGCAATGGCGTGTCCGCGCACTTGCAAGCCGACGGCACAGTTCTCGTCTACGGCGCGACGTCAATTACCGCGACTCCTGCTACGGCCGTCACCGCGACCACTATCGCCGGTATTCGCGACCTGGCAACTAATGCACTTCAGCCTAATCGCCCAAACAGCCTGACGCAGTTCACCATCGTCATGCCCGAAGTTCCACTCGATTTTGGCGATGCGTTATCAACGTCCAGTCCCACTTTGCAGGCAAACAACGGGGCTCGTCACGCAATTTTGCCGGTCGATGTGCCTCGTCTAGTGCTAGGTACCTTGATTGACGGCGATGCGGATGGACAGCCCAGCAATGGTGCCGTTGGCGACGATATTGACACATCGATTTCGGTTGGAGTCGCTGGTTCGATCCCAGTGACACTCGCGGCGACCGGCCCATTCGTATTGAATATGCCTGCATTTAGTGCGGCTCTGGAAGGACAGTCGATCAAGGTTACCGATCCGAACTTACCTAACCCATTACCTAAGGACGTTGTATTTGAATTTACGACCGATGCAACATTGATCAATGGCTCAGCGATAGCCGTCAATGTAACGAGCACTTCGTCCGCCGCTCAAGTTGCCGCAGCGCTGGCCAACGCAGTCAATGGCGCGATTCTTCAAGGACGACTCCAGCGCATGGTTGCAGGCGCAGATGGAAACGTGGTTACATTGTTTGGAGACGCTTTGCACGTTCTTGATTTGAGCGGCTCGCCAGCGGTCTCACGGCGCGCTGTGGGCAATGTTAACTTGGTCGTGCCGGGATCAATAGCCGGTTTTGCAGATGCCCAAGTTTTAACGATCCAGGATGGCGATGGACGATCGGTGACATTTGAGCTGAACAATAGTATCGCCTCAAACCCAAATCAAGGAGTATTGCCAGGTAACATCGCAATCAATATCGATCTAACGGCCGCTACGCCAGCTACAGTTGCTCAAGCTCTGGCAGGTGCAATCAACAACCAAATCTCTGCTCGCAATCTGACGCTGGGTACTGCAGTTGTGAACGGGCTAAACATTTCCATCGTTGCCGATGATGAAGACGGCGTGCAGTTCGCCAGTAACTTCAAAGGCAACGCTGGGGCGGTTCCTGTATCGGTTACTTCATCTGGACTCGGTGTCCTTGACGCTTGGATCGATTGGAATCGCGATGGAGATTTCAGCGACAGTGGCGAGCAGATCATTGTCAGCCAAGTCATTCCCGCTGGAACTTCTACGTTTAATATCAACACACCTTTAACCGCGTCGGTCGGATTGGCCAACAGTCGTTTCCGGCTGGGAACAGCGGTAGGACTGAGATCAAACGGACTGGCCATCGGTGGCGAAGTCGAAGACCATGTCGTAGTTATCGAGGCGGCTGGACCGCTGATCAATGATCCACCTGAATTCACTTTGCCAATTCCTGCGGTTGCTCGGGGGTTCGAGGATCAAGGGGTCGTGACTGTCCCCAACTTCATCACCGGAGTACGACCAGGACCGGCCAATGCGATCGACGAAGTGAATCAGAAACTGACGCTTACGATACAAGCGGATCCGGCGTCGTTCATTACTTTGCCAACGATTGATTTAGCGACCGGTGAATTGAAATTCCAAACTGCAAATGATGTTAACCGTTTGTCGGGACATAACTTGCAGGTTATGGTTACGATCAAGGACGACGGCGGAACCGCGCAGGGTGGAGTTGATACGACCACAAAGACGTTTACTTTGGACATTGATCCAGTCAATGACGAACCTAGTTTCACTCTACCATCTTCGAGTGCAAACGTCTTCGAAGATAACGAGACTGTCGTAGGTGCCAGTGAAACGGTGCTCGCCAACTTTGCCACGAAAATTTCGGCAGGTCCCGCAACTGCTGTGGATGAGACTACAGCCGCTGCCACGAAACAAACCGTCAGTTTCACAACGGTTTCCGTGTCCGACCCGTCCTTGTTCCTTGCCGGTGGTCAACCCGCAATCGCAGCCGATGGTTCTCTGCGCTTCCGAACGTCGCCAGACAAGAGCGGGTCAGCGGTCGTAGTTGTCAAGTTGCTGGACAATGGCCAAGTGCCTACGAATCCAGTGACGTTGCCGCACGATAACGAGAGTGCCGAGCAGACATTCACCATTTCGCTTCAAGCTATTAACGATGCTCCCGATTTTGTGGTTCCTGCAACCACCAGCAGCAATGAAGATCAGGGACTTGTGATTGTACCCAGCTTCGCGACGAACATCATCAAGGGCCCAGCCACTGCAACCGATGAATCTGCGCAGACGGTTACATTCACGGTCCAGGCGACCGACCCAACCGCGTTTGCCGTGCAGCCAACGATTGCGGTCGACGGCACATTGCGATATCAGACTGCCAAGGACATCAACTCCATTGGCAAACAGCTTTCGGTAGCAGTATTCTCCACAGACAGCGGACTGGGAACACCTGCACCAAACACGAACAAATCCGCTACTAAAACGTTCACGATTATTGCGGCGCCTATCAATGACCCTCCCGTACTAACAATTCCGAATGTCAGTCCCACGGTTGATGAAGATGCGCCGCTAACGACTATTCCAGGTTTTGCGACCAATATTGCTGCGGCCAGTGGCTTGCTCAGTTCTCCGCAGACAGCGATTGATGAAGCCAGCCAGACCTTGAGCATCAACATACTTTCGGTTAGCGCTCCAGAGCTGTTTGAAACTCTGCCGTCGCTGAGCAGTACCGGCACGTTGACCTTCAAGCCCGCTGTGAATAAAAACGGTAAAGCGGTCGTCATTGTACAAGTGGCCGACAATGGAGTCGGCGCACCAACTCCAAACGAGAATGTTTCGGCGCGCGCCACCTTTACGATTTCGATCAATGCGATCAACGACGCGCCGCAGTTTGACATTCCCACCACCTTGACTGTCAACGAAGATCAAGGACTGGTCATTCGCAACAACTTTGCGACGAATATTCGGCGTGGCCCTGTTGGAACTGACGACGAAAACAGCCAGCTCATTACGTTCAACCTCACGGCGGCCGATCCTACCGCGTTTGACATTCAACCGCGTATCGAAGTGGACGGCACTCTGACATTTACGACTGCCGCGAACATCAATTCACTGAACAAGAGTTCACTGGCAGTGCGCGTGCAATTGGTCGACAATGGACTTAACTCGCCGGTGCCAAATTCCAACCAGTCAATCGTGAAGACATTTACGCTGACGATCAATCCGGAAAATGATCCGCCCATCGCCGACAGTTTCTCCGTCTCGACGATCGAAGATACGCCGGTCGTGATTCAGGCGAGCAGCATCCTGGTTGGAGATGCTGGTGGGCCAACGTCCGATGAGCTTGGCCAAACGCTACGAATTAGTCAAGTGGAACCTGTTTCTGCACGCGGTGGCTCAGTTTCAGTAGTCTCCAATAACGGTACGATCACTTCGATTACCTACACACCGCTAAATAACCTGTTTGGTACGGACACGTTCTTGTACGTTGTGGCGGATGATGGCAATCCTAGTCGCAGCGGCACAGGGACGATTACGATCAACTTGACTGGTATTAACGATCCACCGCAATTCGTTAAGGGCCCTGACCAAGTATCTTTGGAAGATGCCGGAGTGGTTTCGGTACCGAACTGGGCGACCAGCATTCTCGCTGGCCCAGTGACGGCAGGTGACGAGAATCAGTCACAGATAGTTAGCTTCGAATTGGTGGCCGACCAACCAGCATTGTTCGAACAGCAGCCAACGGTTTCGTCCAACGGCACATTGCAATATAAGACCGCCAAGGACGCTAATGGTGTCGCCAACATAACGGTTACGGCTGTCGACAATGGTTCGAATGTAGCTCCCAATCGCAATCGTTCGACTCCGGCAACGTTCCGGATTAGCGTTACTCCGCGCAATGATGCTCCTGCGTTCACGGCTGGCGCTAACGTGAGTGTCGCTGAAGACAGTGCTGCATACTCACAAACCTGGGCCACAAAAATCGTCGCAGCGTCGGGCTTGCTATCAACACCGCTTACCGCTCAAGATGAAAGTAACCAAACGGTCGGTTTTGAAGTTGCGGCAGACAAGCCCAACTTATTTGCCGTCCAGCCAGCGATCAATGCTGCTGGATTACTGACGTTCACGGTTGCCCCCAATGCAACCGGAACAGCTATCTTGACAGTCTTGGCACGCGATACAGGCGCCACTGGCCCCAATGATGAAAATGCTTCGGGAAACGTTCTTCTAACGATCACGATTACGCCGACCAATGATGCGCCCACTGCGAACAACGATACGTTTGCAGCTTCGGAAAACAATGTATTGCAAATCAACGCTGCCGGACTGTTGGCCAATGATACCGACGTGGATCTGCCGAGCGATCAGATATTTGCTGTAGCGAGCAAGATAACCAGCTCTCAAGGTGCAAACGTCAACATTCTGCAAGACGGTTCGTTTTCTTATGACCCAACTCAGGTGCAGGTGCTCCAACGATTGAATGGTACGCAAAGCGCTATCGACACATTTACGTATCGCATTCGGGACAATGCCAACGTACAAAGTGGACTGGCTACAGTGACCATCAACGTCGCAGGCGCCAATGACGCACCGACTACCGTCAACGATCGCTTCTCAGTAGGTGTCAGCCAATCTCAGTCGTTGAACATTTTGGCTAATGATACCGACATCGATTCGCCAATCGATGTCCGCACAGTCGTCATTGGCAGTCTGCCGACGTTTGGCACAATCACCGTCAACCAAAACGGTACTGTGGATTACGTTCCAAGTGCCGGATTCCGAGGTACGGATTTCTTTACGTACACCGTTCGCGATACTACGGGACTGATCTCCAACGAAGCCTCGGTAACGGTGGATGTGAACAGTTCGCCCGTCGCCGGCAATGATTCGGTGGTGACGTTTAAGAACAAAGCCATTGATATCAGCGTGTTACAGAACGATTCGGATGTTGATGGAACCGTTGATGTGTCCAGCTTACAAGTTGTCGTCGCGCCCACACCCAGTGGAACGACACAAATCTTGCCCAGCGGAAAGATCCGTTTCACGCCAGCCACAGACTTCTTTGGTCCGGCTCAGTTCTCGTATGTCGTCAAAGATGATTTAGGAGCCACATCCAACGTGGCAACGGTTCAGGTTCAGGTTCAGCGCAGTCTTTGGTTAAATCCAGCGAACAGCTTGGATGTCAATGCGGATACCTTTATTTCCCCCATTGATGCTCTGCAGATTATCAACTACCTCAATTCTGGCCGGCCAGCGTCGCTGCCGTCGTCCAGTGTCGTACCACCTCCTTTCTTGGATACCAACGGCGATGAATTCGTCACGCCGATCGATGCCCTGTTGATCATCAACTTCCTGAACACTATCGGAGCCGGAGAGGGAGAAGGTAACTCAAGCCACGACGTAATGATGGTTTCGGCTAGCGATATGTTGGCCACGGTAGGACCAGGAGTAATTCGCCAAACTTTGGAAATGCTCGACGAGATCAAGCTGGCAACTGCGTGCGAAGAATTCGATGCAAACGATGATCCTGCTGGAATCTTTAGCATGGCAGTCAATGTCGGCAGTTCTACGACAACGGACACGATTGCTCGTGATCGTACAAGTCCAGGGCAGCAGACAGCAGAAATCGACGCCGTGCTGAGCGATCTTTTCGGGGAACTTGAATTACCTTAGGGATCACTTGCGGGATAATTCAACTCTCCACATAACACTTCACGCGGGTGTTCAGGCCACTCGTTAATCGTGCTAAACTGACGTTGTGAAAGCACAAACACCTAAAAAGAAGCTGCGCGAGGAAGCCGAGAAACTTCACGCGTCCAACGATATCCTTGGAGCGCTGCGCGTCCTCGATCAGATTATTGATCGCGATCTGGCGGACCTGGAGGATTGGTGTCTGACCGGGGAGCTGCTCGCCAAAGTTGGTGAGTTTGCTGAAGCGATCGGTGCATATGAGCGCTGCTTGGATTTGAAGTCCGATCATGTCCAGGGCCGGTTCGAATATGGACGCTCGCTTTACAATCTTGGCCACGTAGACAAAGCGGCTGAAGAAATCTATCGACTTGCCGAGTCAACGAATTTGCCTCACCTCTGGCAAAGCCTCGCTACCATTGCGCCAGGCGTTCCGCAATTCTCGCTACAGCGAGTTTACGAAATTCGCCAGCGGTATGCGTCGTTCATTCGCAGCGAGTGTGAATTGCGTGAGGGGTTTCGCCGAGCCTCTGCGAGTATTTCGCAGCCGATTCGAGTTGCCTATATTTCTGCTCACTGGTCCCAAGCGAACTATATGAAGCCCGTTTGGCCGCTGATCAATGCTCATGATTGCAATCGATTTGACTTCTTCGTACTCGACGACAGTTCGAGCGAACCTGCGTGGAGCTGGCTCAAAAATCGCCGTGTCGAACGATGCATGGTTGGCTCGCTCAGCAATTCGGAGCTGGCCAAGCGAATTCAAGAAATGAAAATCGATATTTTGGTTGATTTGAGTTCCTACAGCAAACCACTTCGGCTCGGCCTCTTTGTTCATCGAGCGGCACCGATTCAAATGGCATGGTTCAATGCTTTTGCGACAAACGGCTTTAACGAAATCGACTTTATCGTGGGCGATCGCACCGTCATGGGGTCTGGTGAGGAGCAGTTCTATGCTGAACGCTTTCTTGAACTTCCGGTAAGCTATTTAACATTTCAGACCGAGCACGACGCACCAGCAGTTGCAGCAGCTCCTGTTAAGACAAGCGGGCAATTTACGTTTGGCTGTTTAGCTACGCAGTACAAGATAACGCCTCAGGTAATAGCAGCATGGAGTGAAATACTGAAGAACAGCCGCGGTACAAAACTTGTTTTGGCGAATCGAGCGCTAAAATCTTCATGCAATCGCGAATTTATATTGAACAGTTTTAAGTTGCACGGGATCGACGTTCAGCGCATTCAGATTTTCCCGCCTGCAAGTCATTTTGAATTTCTAAAGTACTACGACCGGATCGACGTTGCCTTGGATGTATTTCCTTATAACGGCGGGACAACCACTATGGAGGCTATCTGGCAAGGAGTGCCGGTTCTGACATTCAATGGAGATCGCTGGGCTTCGCGCACCAGTCGAACGATTCTTGAATTCGCCGGTCTCGACCGGTTTGTCGCCAACGATCGCGAAGAGTACATTGAGACGGCGACCGAGCTTGCCACGGATCAGTCGGCATGGAATGAGTTAGCGGAGCTTCGTCGCGAAATGCGAGAGCGGTTGTTAAAGTCCTCAGTGACCGATTCAACGGCATTGGCGCGAGGCATGGAGGATATTTTTCAGAAAGTTGTGCAATCAGATGTATGTTCTCACCCGTAGGAATCCAAATCATGCCTTGGCCGCTTGATCGGAATATCTCGCAAATACAAGCCCGACGCGCTAGCGAGTGCGCCAATCCTGTCGAGTGCATCAATCCTGGCTCGCACTTGCTTGCACAGCGGGCTTGTATTGGAAAATCCCCATCTGCCGCTCGCCCAAGTGGTCGAAATGTACTAGCGATATTGATTGGCGCGGCTATGGTGTTGAACTCGAACGTCACCGTAGGTCAAACCGCTGAGGAACAACTGAAAGCGATCGTGGCCAAACAAGCTGCGGATTGGAATCGTGGCGACATCCATGCGTTCATGCAAGCGTACTGGAACAGCGAACAACTTACATTTTCGTCGGGCGGCAAGACGGAGCGAGGCTGGCAGGCAACTCGCAAGCGTTACCTCGAACAGTATCCCACTCAAAAAGAAATGGGGCGGCTTGAATTCTCAGCGTTGGAGACTCACAGTCTCGGTCCGGACGCGGCACTCATGCTGGGAGAATGGAAACTCCTTCGCCAGGCACCGGTCGCAGGCAACTTTACTTTGGTGTGGCGCAAATTGGGCAACCAATGGGTGATCGTCCACGACCACACTTCGGTACGCTGAAAAATGAATACAAGTGAACTGAGGCAGTCCAGCCGTGGTACGACGGTCGTAATTGGTGGAGGAGTGATCGGCCTGTCCAGCGCGTGGTATCTGGCGCGTGACGGTTGGGAAGTTACAGTCGTCGATCGTGGATCGGTAGGCGGCGCTTGCTCGCATGGAAACTGTGGCTTAATTTGTCCAAGCCACGTTTTGCCGCTGACCGAGCCCGGTGCGTTTCACAATGCCCTCAAGTCGCTGTTGACACCCAACAGTCCGTTTCGCGTACAACCAAGATTTGATCCTGCGCTGTGGAGTTGGCTATGGAACTTCGCCAAGCGATGCAATCACGCTTGCATGCTCGACGCGGGGCACGCGATCCAGCGACTGCTGAAATTGAGTATGCACGAGTATCAACAATGGATGGAGAACGACCCATTCGAATCCGAATGGCAGGAAAAAGGTTTGCTGTTCGTCTACCAAAACCCCAAGGCCCTGGCGGATTTTGGAAAGACGAACGACTTCATGACCAGCGAATTCGAGGAGCCCGCGCGACTCTTAGATCAACGTGAAGTAGTTCGCCATGAACCTGCGCTAAAGGAGAGCGTTGCAGGCGGATGGCTGTATGAACACGATGCGCATTTGCGGCCGGACAAACTGCTTGCGTCCTTGCGTGCACAGTTGTCCGAAGCTGGTGTCGAATTCATGGAGAATTGTGAATTCAAGAGTTTTTCGGGAGGTGCAGGGACCGCGCAGTGTGTCGAGACTTCGCAAGGCAGTTTGCGCGCGGATGCGTTTGTGATCGCGACTGGAGCGTGGACTCCGCATTTGAACGAACAAATCGGCGCCAAGATCCCAATTCAGCCCGGCAAAGGATATTCGATCACAATGCCGCGGCCTGAAGTGTGCCCAATTGTTCCGTTGATTTTTCCAGAGCATCACGTCGCGGTAACGCCAATGATGTCGCGCTATCGATTGGGCTCGATCATGGAATTTGCGGGCTACGATAGTTCGATTCGCCCCGAGCGCCTGGATTTATTGCGACGAGCCGCAGAGATCTACTTGCGGCAACCGCGCTGTCAACCGGAATTGTCAGCCTGGTTTGGTTGGCGCCCAATGACCTACGATAGTGTGCCCATCATCGATTTTACGCCCAAATGGAACAACGTTTTGCTGGCGACCGGCCACAACATGTTAGGCATGAGCATGGCACCAGGCACTGGACTGATCGTATCGGCGATGTTGGCCAACCAACCGCCTCCGATTGATGTGGCTCCCTATCAAATCGCCCGGTTCGCCAATAAAAAAACGTCCAGACGATCGGGCCATCGATGACATGACGCAACTCTTGAAGAGACCAAATCAGGGCTTGTCATTTGGCCTTGGCAGTAGTGGCGGCCTTGGGTGTCCAGACAAAGCCCAGTGTCTTAACGATCGGCTCTGAGTTCGGTTCCTGTTTGTTGGCTTGTGGAATGGTTACGTCCATCATGCCGGCGATTTGGCCGCGGGAGTTGATGGCCTGCGCCGAACTAAACTGAGTTTTCGGTGGTAGCTCGAGAGGCTTGGTCAAGCCATCGCGATAAACAAACGCTTGTGGGCCACCGTCGGGACCGGGTGGATCGTCGCTGAATCCAACGACTGTCCCAGACTCATCAATGCCCAGAGCCTCACCGGAAACATCGTCGGGAAATAACTTGATCAGATGCATGGCACCCTCTTCATCGACCCAACAGGGACGGATGTTGATGCTGTTGGAAGACGTTGGCTTGACGGCACCGACGATCATGCCGCGGTTATTCATGTCCTTCAATCGAAATTCCTTAGCGCCGACTTTTCGATTGACCCAAGCTTGATCCTGATCTTGTTCCCAAATGTGTACCTCATATTCGAAGCCGCCACTGGGCAATTGTTGGCTGACAATGCACGCAGCAATCCGCTTTCCATCAGGCGATATCAGCACGTTGCTAGTCATTAAAAACGGGTTGTATTCGAACATCGTCGGCAATACGTCGACATCCCAAGTCGATTGCTCGCGATTCCAGGTCCACACGCAAGGTCGCAAGCGCGCTGGATTGGAACCGCTGGCGTAACCGGTGATTCGTGTACCATCGGCGCAAATATCTTGCGCGTGCGACCCGGCATCGCCCATGGGCTTGCCCAGATCGGTGATCTTGCCGGACGAGGTATCCCAAACCACCGCAGTGATACTGCCCTTCGGGTTTCCAATGGGACGACTGGCGTAGCCAATCACCTGTCCGGTATCGCTAAGCGCTTGAATTTCCGTATTGGTATAGCCTTCTAGGATTGGGGCGATGCGTTCCGTTTCACCTTTTCGATAGAACCCTTGTTGCCCGCCGACTTGAGTCTTGGCATCGATCTGTTCGCGTAACCCAATCACTGCACCGTGCGAGTTGATTCCAGTAATCACGCTGAACGTCGGCGAGTTATCGATCAGCCGCACCGAAAATCCTTCGCCAGAAATCTCAAAATCCGCTGCAGAAATAGGCAGCATGGCAAGACGCATATACGACACCGCAATTAGCAGCACGCACGAACCGCGCGTTAGAGTTATGCGACCAGCCATCCCAGGTTCCGTTTCCAATAAAGATGTTCTCTAGCAACCGTCCGAAACGAATTCGAATCCAAAGCATTATACCGCGATTTCTGTAGCAAGAACGCTTTGACGAGAATTAGCACCCTAGTTCCGCATTCGAATATTGTGAAAACTACCGCGAACTTGGGCCGGCGTAGAATGCGGCGTGTTTCAAAGATCGGGTGAATTGAGTCTGCTTCAATAGTTCTCATACGTTTGATCCATTACAATTCGATGTTCCGAGTGGATGACGGATTATCGAGCGAAGCGGGAACAAATTAATAGTTGAGAAAGTCGTCGATGCGCAAACTAAATGCCGGCGGAGGCTGGCAAGCGATCAAATACTCGATTGCCAAAGCGAAACAAGCCGGTGGATTCTGGAAGTTGTTTCGAGCGATGCGCACTAAGAATGCGTGCAAGACTTGCGCGCTGGGCATGGGTGGACAACGAGGCGGCATGGTGAACGAGCGCGGATCGTTCCCAGAAGTCTGCAAGAAATCGTTGCAAGCAATGGTCGCGGATATGCAACGACCAATCACCGCCGATTTTTGGAACCGATTTACAGTCGACGAGCTGCGCGAATGGACTCCGCGACAACTAGAACACGCTGGACGATTAATTCAACCAATCGTCTATGAAAGAGGCGCAAAGCACTTTCGCACCATCACTTGGCAAGATGGATTTCAGCGAATCGAAAGACAACTCAAGGCGATTTCGCCGGATGCATCGTTCTGGTACTTCAGCGGGCGTAGTAGTAACGAAGCAGGTTTCTTACTGCAACTAGCCGCTCGGCTTTACGGGACCAACAATGTTAATAACTGCAGTTATTACTGCCACCAGGCCAGCGGTGTAGGACTGAGCGCAAGTCTGGGGACCGGGACCGCGACCGTGACTCTGGACGATTTGGAGCAAGCCGACCTGTCGTTCATCATCGGAGGCAACCCAGCCAGCAATCACCCCAGGTTGATGACCAGCCTAATGCACCAGCGTCGGCGCGGTGGCAAAGTGATCGTCATCAATCCAGTGCGCGAACTGGGAATGGTCAAATTCCGCGTCCCCAGCGATGTGCGCAGTATGCTGTTCGGCACGGAGGTCGCTTCACACTATGTCCAGCCCCATATCGGTGGCGATCTGGCATTGCTCACAGGGCTAGCCAAATCGGTCGTCGAATTGCAAGCCATCAATCGTGATTTTCTACAATTCTATTGCCGCGAGCCGGAGTCGTACCTGCAATGGCTGGAGGCCCTTTCATGGCCAGAGATCGAAGCCAAGTGTGGAATCGCGAGAACACAGATACGATCGTTGGCAGAAGTATATGCTCAATCGCACGCGACAATTTTTGGTTGGACGATGGGAATTACTCATCATGTCCATGGCGTAGAAAACGTCGAAGCGATCGTCAACTTGGCGCTGTTGCGCGGGATGGTTGGCCGACCCGGAACCGGTCTGATGCCTATTCGCGGACATTCCAACGTGCAGGGCATCGGCTCCGTCGGCGTTACGCCGAAACTGAAGGATTCGATCTTTCGAGGATTGCAGGAGAACTTCGGTATCAAGCTGCCGACTAGTTCTGGTCTGGACACGATGGCTTGCATGGAGAGTGCGCATCAAGGCAAGCTGCAAGTCGGCATCTGTTTAGGTGGCAACTTGTATGGCTCGAATCCCGATGCAAAGTTCGCGCGCGAAGCGCTCGCCAAATTGCGGTTGCTGGTTACGCTCAGCACGACGCTCAATACCGGCCACGTGCAGGCGCTAGCCGCTGAAACACTGATCCTGCCGGTCTTGGCTCGCGACGAAGAGCCGCAACCAACGACCCAGGAATCCATGTTCAACTACGTACGCTTGAGCGAAGGTGGAGTAGCACGGTTGCCTGGTCCACGCAGCGAGGTTCAAGTGATCGCCGAGATTGGCAGGCGACTGGTGGGCGACAGCCAAGCGGTTCGATGGTCGGAATTCGAAGCCACATCGACGATTCGCGATTGGATCGGCCAAGTCGTGCCAGGTTATGATGCGATTCGCTCGATCGACAAAACGAAAGCTGAATTCCAAATTGAAGGCCGGACTTTTCATCACCCGCATTTCCCCACTGCGGATGGCCGCGCGGTGCTCGCTCGATATGCGTTGCCAGAACTTGCCGGACAGGCTGACGGCCAATTGCGGTTGATGACCGTGCGCAGCGAAGGACAGTTTAACACGGTGGTGTACGAGGAAGACGATCTCTATCGGGGACAAGAACGACGCGACGTCGTGCTGCTGCATCCAGACGATCTGGAAAGAATGGGTATACAACATGATGCACCGGTGGTAGTGAGTAGTTCAGCAGGCGAGATCCGCGGGTTCTTGGCGCGCCAGTTCCCGGAGATTCGTCCGGGCAATGCGCTGATGTACTACCCCGAAGCCAACGAGTTGGTTCCACGCAACTTGGACCCACGTTCGAAAACTCCAGCTTTCAAATCCGTGGTCGTGACAGTAAAACCGCTGGGTTGTCGCCAGAATGTAGAACATCTCGTCTCGAATGTTCACGGGCCAGAGTCACCATCCAGTTCATGAACGACTATTCGAGTTTGCACAGCGTGAGCGCGGTTCTTACTTGCGCATGGCAAGCCATGCAGCCGACTCAAAGGTCCTGCTGACCCATGAACTTTCGGGACGAAATGTTCTACACTCTTGCGGCCGGCTGGTCTTTATTTCTTGTCATTGATGTTGAGGGACGCTTCAAGTACACAATGTCGGCGCACTTTGCGAACTAACAATCGCAGCGATTGAGTGCACACTTCTTCGCCGCCGGTGGGTTTGGTCCCGAGTCGCTCGATTACCCAGGCATTGACGTTCAATGCGGGTGAGTCGCTCGTTAAATCGATACCGGTCATATCTCGCAAACGTGCCAACGAGACGCCGCCGCCGACGACCCAGCCTACTCCTGAGCGCACGACGTGAATTGGCAACTGATCGTATTCGTCTTGAATATCTCCAATCAATTCCTCAACGATGTCTTCCAGCGTGATCAAACCGACAACCGCGGCTTGTTCATTGCGCACTAAGGCAATGTGCGTATGTTCGCGCAGCAACTTCTCCATCGCTTCCGACAGCGGCATCGTCGCGCTGAGGCTGGGAATCTGGCGGAGAATCGCGCGCAGAGTCGGAGCATGTGGACTGATGCGCAAGATCGCCACGATATCCTTGAAGGTGACGTAACCGATGATGGATTGCGGGTCGCCTTTTCGCTCGGCAACTGGAAATCGCGTGTGGAGGTCGAGATGAGCAGTAATCAAGCACTGTGCCAGCGTATCTTCGATGAACAAAATGCGCATGTGTTCTGCGGGAAGAATGATCTCCCGGAGCTGGCGGCTGGCCAAACGCGCGGCACCCAGAATGATATTTTCCTCGCGCGCGCCGATTAAGCGCGAAGTGCGAGCCAGTCCCACGATGGCTCGCAATTCTTGCAGTTCTGCAGCTTCAGCTCTCGCATTCGCATGGGGTTGAGGATGCCACAATCGTTCACTCAAGTCCATGATTCCCGAGGCTGACCATTCGAGCAACCATACTACCGGCCACGTACTTAGCGCGAAAAAGCTCATCAATGGCGAAAGCTTTAGGCACACCCATTCTTTGTTCCGCAGCGCGAACAATTTTGGGACGAGTTCACCGATGACGATGGTGAGCGCGGTAAGTGGCACGACGACCATCAGTATTGCCAGCGCACTAGCAACCATCGGTCCCAGCCCGAACCGTTGCAACTGAGGTGCGATATCGTCCAGCGCACTAGCTCCGCCGGTAGCACCGGCGATCAGACCCACCAGCGTTATCCCAAGTTGGACGACCGCGAGACTCCTTTCGATATCCTCTTTCATGCGCAGTGCGGAAGCTGCACCGGACCGGCCTTCACTAACAAGCAACTGAAGCCGGGAAACGCTCACCGAGGCCAATGCAATCTCGTACCCGGCAAATATCGCGTTGACAAAAATCATCAACACGACGACCGCGATTTCCAAACTTTCCATTGTGTTCCTATGTAGGTATCACTCATCGAAGACTATTCGTGTTTGCGGCGGACTGAGCATTAACCGCACTCACTTGTCGCGTCAGCCTGCACCCATTCGCTCCGTTCGAAACCATCCAAGGACCAGGCGTTTTCGCGAGGCGCTGAGTTGCTGTGTCCGCAAGAACATGGGAGTTGACTCGCTTAAATCATACAGTTCCCATGGACCAACGTCTTGATCCCAGAGGCTTGCTTGAGGCTTGCGTACTCATAATACTGAGAACACTCTTCGACGTAGAGTCGAGTAGCGCGATGGATAATTCCTCTTATATTGCTTTGCTTGGATTCTTTTACAGTTGACCCATTCCCGGAATATCGAATCCTCACTGACAACGATTTGGCGGGATTAGTGCATTTGCAAACACAACGATTGGACTCGACAGGGATCACGAATCTGGGTTTTAAGCGCCTTGCTTCGCTTCCATCCCTTCGCACTCTTCACGTGGATTCAACCGCCATAGACTCAAGTGGCTTACACTATTTGGAGAAAATGCCAAAGCTCCAGGAGGTCACCGCGGACCATACCAAAGTTACCGATGAAGACTGGAGCGATTTACTCTTGCACTTCCTGCCAACAGAGACAATTAGGCGAGCGGCAGATGGGAATATACCAGTACAAGCCCGACGCGCAAGCGAGTGAGAGCCTGGATTGACATACGCCTGGACTGACGCACTCGCTTGCGCTTCGGGCTTGTATTGGTATATTTCCTTCTGCCGCTCGCCTTAGGAGAGTTCTTTTCGAGCCTACCTCCAACGTTCGGCTTAGCCTTTTTGCATTTTGCAACGCCGGTTACATGCAACTGTCCGACGGAACCAAACACGCTTAAGAGGGGCCGACGCTGTTCCTTCGAGTGATCTCGAGGCTACAAAATTGACAACCTGTGCATGGGAACTAGTCTAATACGAGCATAACGCGTTATTCTTGCTTACCTTTTTATGCAAATAGCGTTTTTGCAAGCAAATTTGTCGGTCACGCTAGGTACTTCTATTTTTTGATTTCCGTCCAGCGTGCCGCCCAATGATGCGTTCCAAGAGTTTCTTGTACTATTTTCTAAGGGGGTTTTCAATGAATCGATGGAAATGGGGCATTGGTTTGTGTTTTCTGATTTTGCTGGATAACACATTGGCTCGCGCGGATTTTGTTTTCTTTAATGCGGCTCAGGATAACACGCTATATGAAAGCCAAACTGGAGCATTGAGCAATGGTGCTGGCGACTTTTTGTTTGCAGGGAGAATAGCCCCGAGAGGTGGTTCTTTACTGCGGCGGGGACTGATTCGCTTTGATATATCCACTGTTGCCTCTGGTTCGAATGTCAGTTCCGCGACGCTTCGACTGGGGATGAACAAATCGGATCGAGTTGGCGCATCTACCGTTAGTTTGCATCGTTTGACACGCGCGTGGGGCGAAGGGACATCGAATGCCGATAATGACGAAGGCGGCGGGATAGCAACGACCGCTGGGGACGCTTCATGGACCCAAGCTGTTTCTCCTGGTACCAACTGGACAACTCCGGGTGGTGACTTTGTAGCAACTGCTAGCGCGTCGCTATTGCTTAATGCGGACGGCAATTACACCTGGGGATCGAACGCCGGGATGGTGTCGGATGTGCAACTGTGGATCAACAATCCGGCATCGAATTTTGGCTGGATCATTCTGGGCGACGAATCGAGTGCCACGACCGCAACGGCCATGCGATTTCTTTCGCGCACTGGTCCAATCACGGCGACAGCCGATCGTCCGCTATTAACGATCGATGTGGCTGCCATTCCCGAGCCAGCCAGCAGCGTTCTCGTGCTCTCGTCGATTGGTTGGCTCGCGCTGCGCAGGCGCGCCGCGAGACGAAGAGTAGAGCAATTGTCCTCAATTGCTCAGACAACGATCGGATGATGCTCGGGTAGAGTTTGGAAGCTCAGGAAAGAGGCAACGCTCAGTAAAACGATTGGGACAATCGTTTTACTCTAAAACATAATTTTGCGATGTAATGCGAAATTGCTGACATTGATTGTGTTGCCAGTTCGCATCACGTCCTAGTTCACTCGCAATAAGCTCTGTGACCTGCGGAGCGATTGCTTGTGTTGCTCGAGCATTCAAAAATAAGCACCGAGTTCGACGAGCGAGTACATCTTCGACGGTTCGCGCCATCTCATGGTGGACGGCCCAAAGTACTTGCGCGCGATTGATGGATAGATCGGGATGCATTGGGCTGCCAAGCTGTGTTTCGCGATCGATGATTTCGTCGATTTTGATTCCATCTGAGCCGTAGCACTGCAGTTCCGCTCGACGTGAACGCATCGATCCCGAACCGTGTATGGCCAAATCTTTTGTGACACAAGGTCGACGAGCGAGTCGCCCGACTGTGATCGCACGGTCGACCGCGTCTTCGGCCATCTTGCGCACTGTTGTCCATTTTCCGCCAGCGATTGTGATCAGATTTGACTTGGCAACATGCACAACGTGATCGCGTGAAATTGCCGAAGTCTTTGCTTGGGAACCCGATTTACCGAGAACCAACGGACGGACCCCGACAAAGACGCTGTGCACATCCGCCATCTCCGGTTTCTCCGCTAGGTACTCAGCGGCCGTGTTCAGCAGAAACTCAATCTCTGCGGGCAGGGCGGAGGGTTCTTCCGTTGCCGAATCGATAGGTGTGTCGGTAGTGCCGACGAGAGTTTGACCGTGCCACGGAATTAGGAACATCACTCTCCCATCGCGAGTACGTGGGACAATGAGCGCGGTCGATCCAGGCAAAAAACGGGGTGGCAATACGAGATGGATACCCTGACTGGCTGCCAACATCGGTCGATCGTTGGGCCGATCCAAACGTCGCACGGAATCTCCAAATGGACCTGCCGCATTGATCACAGTGCGAGCTGGAACCACGTGCGAAATTCCGCTCTCTGCATCCTGGAACTGCACTCCACTGAGCTTGCCGTGAGAGTCTTTCGTCAGGCCAGTAACCGTCGCATAATTCGCAACCACCGCCCCCAACTGAACTGCCGTTTGAACGAAATTGATCACCAGGCGAGCGTCGTCGAACTGACCGTCGTGGTACAGCCATCCTGAATAGAATGCGGCTGGGTTGAGCGTCGGCAAACGGTGGGCGACGTCGGACTTGGACAGGCGACGCGCTCTGCCAAAGTCGCTGCTGCGAGCCAGCAGATCGTACAACCACAGGCCCATTCCAAAGTAAAACGATTCCCAGCGTCCGCGGCACGGCAAAATAAATTCCAGGTCATGGACCAGATGATTAGCGTTCTTGAGCAATAGCGAACGTTCTCTCAGCGCGTCGCGAACCAATACTAAGTTACCTTGTTCCAAGTAGCGGACTCCTCCATGAATCAGTTTTGTCGAACGGCTGGAAGTGCCCTTGCCGAAATCATTTTTCTCAAGCAACGCGACGGTCAAGCCTCGGCTGGCAGCGTCCATCGCAATAGCGGCGCCGGTCGCTCCACCTCCGACGACTGCCAATTCAAAGGGTTCGTCGCGATCGATCAGCTTGGCAAGCATTTTTTCGCGGTTCATGTCCGAGTTCCAAGAGTGAGAAAAATTGTGATCTACAAATTTGAACTACTGACCAACTGACGAAGGAATCTTTACAATGGCGGGCAAATTCAGGAATTCTTACTTCGTGATTCTAGAGCCAGTGGAGGATAAAGACATGTCGAGCAGGATTGTTGCGTGGAGCTTGGCCGCCGTGTTGGGCTGGTTCGTTCATTTCAACTTGCCCTCAAGAGCACAGGAACCCATGGTTAAGAAGATGGCTTCGATCGAAGGGATTACCGAATACGAACTTCCCAACGGCGTCCAATTGTTGCTGTTTCCCGATCCAAGTAAATCGCAAGTCACCGTGAACATGACCGTCTTTGTGGGTTCACGACACGAAGGCTACGGCGAAGCGGGGATGGCGCACCTGTTGGAACATATGATGTTCAAGGGAACTCCCAGCCATGAAAAGATCCCCGATGAGATGAAGAATCGCGGTGCGGATTTTAATGGTACCACGTGGTTGGATCGCACGAATTACTATGAAACGTTGCCCGCTACGTCGGACGCGCAGGCTGCGGAAAATCTCGAATACGCGCTCTCGTTGGAAGCCGACCGGTTGATGAACAGCTACGTGCGCGGCGAGGATCTTGCCTCGGAAATGACCGTCGTGCGCAACGAATTCGAATCTGGCGAAAATAATCCTCGGCGAGTCTTGATGCAGCGTGTGCAAGCGGTGGCCTACGAATGGCACAACTACGGTCGTTCGACCATCGGTAACCGCAGCGATATCGAGCGTGTGCCTATCGATCGGCTGCGCGATTTCTACCGCAAGTTCTACCGGCCCGATAATATCATGTTGGTGGTAGCGGGCAAGTTCGATCCAGAGAAGTGTTTGGAACTGGTGGCAGAGTACTTTGGTGTCTTGAAAGCGCCCGAGGTTCCACTCGATCGCACTTATACTACTGAGCCACCACAGGACGGTGAACGCACGGTCGTATTGCGACGCGTCGGGAGCAGCCAGTTAGTGTCGCTGGCCTATCACGTGCCAGCCGGTGGCGATCGCGATTTCGCAGCGATTGAACTGCTGGGTTACGTGTTCGGTGCCGAACCCAGTGGTCGACTTTACAAAGAACTGGTGATACCCGAAATCGCTGCGAATGCCAGCTCGTTTGCTTTCGCGCTGCACGACCCAGGTATCGTCATGTTCACTGCTCAAGTCTCCAAGGAAAAGTCCATCGAAGACGCGCGCCAATCCTTGCTGAGCGTCGTGGAGTTGGTACCCGAAAAACCGATTACTGAAGAAGAACTCGTTCGAGCTCGCACTCAATTTATGAAAGACCGCGAATTGCGCGCGAACGATTCCAAAGAGATTGCGATCGAACTGAGCGAATGGGCTGCTGAAGGAGATTGGCGACTGTACTTTTTGTTTCGCGACTACATTGAACAGGTCACCGCTGAAGAATGTACTAAAGCTGCCGCGAAATATTTGGTGCGCAACAATCGGACCGTGGGACTGTTTATTCCCAGCGAAAAAAGCGAGCGCATCGAGATTCCGACGCGTCCAGATCTAAAGGAGTTGTTGGCGAATTACCAAGGCAGAGGCGAAACTCAGCAGGGCGAGAACTTTGATCCGGATCCGGTTGCGATTGAAAAACGGACCATTCGCGGCAAGTTATCATCCGGCCTCAAGACTGCGTTTGTTGCCAAGAAAACTCGAGGTCAATCCGTCAGTCTGCAAATTAACTTGCGATATGGAAACGAAGCAGCACTGAAGGACTTGGTGACCGCGGCCGAGTTCCTGCCTGAAATGATGATGCGAGGCACGATCAATTTGAATCACGAGCAACTGCAGGATCGATTGGATGAATTCCGCGCCAAGGTGGGTGCTGGTGGCACGACTGGATTGTTGCAAGTTTCCGTGGAAACAAAACGAGAGTACTTGGACAAAGTGCTGCCATTGATCGGCGAAATACTGCGCTCACCTCGACTGGAATCAAGCGAATTAGAAGTGCTGCGCCGCCAATCCATCACGAGTACCGAATCGCAGTTGACCGAACCCCATGCCTTAGCTGGAAATACACTGCGCCGACTCCAGTCGCCCTATGCGCCCACGGACGTTCGCTATACGCCGACTCTGGAAGAGCGCATTGAGCGTTACAGGTCTGTGTCTATTGATCAGATTCGACAACTCCATGCGACGATGCTGAGTGGTCAAAATGGTGAAGTTACTGCCGTAGGCGATTTTGATTCCCAGGAGTTGGTGGCGCACTGCGAAAAAATCATGGGAGGCTGGACGACCCAAGTTGCTCAGCAGCGCATCACTCAGCCGGCCGTAACCACCGTGGCAGGCGGCTCGCACGAAATCAACACGCCGGACAAAGCCAATGCAGTGCTATACGGCGGCGAGCAAATTGCCATGCGCGACAGCGATCCCGACTATCCGGCATTGTTCATTGGCAACTATATCCTCGGTGGCGGTTCGCTATCGTCACGCTTGGCGGATCGCATACGCCAGCGTGAAGGGCTTTCCTACGGAGTGGGATCGAGCATCACGGCTCATCCGATCGATCAGCGTACCAATTGGACATTGTTTGCCATCACCAACCCAGGAAATCGAGATCGTTTGCTGACCGTGATGCGCGAGGAAATCGAGAAAATTCTCGCCGAGGGCGTTTCGCAAAGCGAGTTGGACGCAGCCATTCAGGGATACTTGCAGAGCGAACAATTAAGTCGTACTGATGACAGTGGGTTGGCACAGTTGCTTTCTCAAACCTTGTTCGTCGGTCGCACGTTGGAATTTAACGCTTCGCAGGAAAAGCGTGTCGCCGCTCTAACTCCCGCGCAAGTCAAAGAAGCACTGGTAAAATATCTTGACCTCAAGCGGTTACTGTTGGTTACCGCAGGAGATTTCCGTAAGCCCCAGTCGCCTGGTTCCAAATGAACCAAAAAACGAGCTCTGCCATGACGCGATATCGAATCATCTTGCTTGCCGCCGTTGTGTGTCTAATTGGCTCGGCGGTGTCACAAGAGTTGTGTGCAGATGAAGAGCTAGCTGGACTAAATTCCAGATTGCGCGCCGCGATCGCCCGGTCGCTGCCCAAACTGGAGGCGGGTTCCGTGGGCTCGGCCAATGAGCGAGTGTGTTTCACTTGCCATAACCAAGCCTTGCCCGTGTTCACGATGGTCGAAGCCAAACGCCGAGGATTCAAAGTCGCTGAGACGAATTTGGCTCGGCAGATCGATCATGCCTACGAACATCTCAAGCGTGGCTTGGTTAACTACCGTCAAGCCAAAGGCCAAGGTGGCGGAGTGCTTACGGCAGGATACGCGATGTGGACGCTCGAAGAGGGCGGACGCGCTGCGGACGAAGTGACCGAAGCAGTAAATCACTACTTACTGGAAATGCAACAAGATTTGCCACATTGGCGCCACCGGGGAACTCGTCCGCCGACCTCCGGCAGCGACTATACGGCGACGTACGTGGCGCTGCGCGCCTTGTATTATTTTGGTACCGATGCGCAAACAAATCTGTTTGCTCAGCGGCGCCAGAAAATCGCCAAATGGTTGGAATCAGAGAATCCACCAGAAACTGAAGACTTAGTTTTTCGACTTGGCTCGCTCGGTTATGCTGGCTCGTCGCCTGAGGCAACTGCTAATGCCGCAACGGAACTATTGAACAAACAACGTCCCGATGGCGGTTGGGGACAAAAAGACGATATGGTCAGCGATGCCTACGCGACCAGTACAGCACTAGCAAACTTATTGCATCATGGCAAAATCTCAGCGACGGAATCGAGAATTCGCAAAGGCTTGGATTACTTGCTGGATCACCAACTTAACGACGGCACCTGGCATGTGGTCACTCGTGCCAAGCCGATTCAAGAGTATTTTGAGTCTGGATTTCCGCACGGCAAAGACCAGTTCATTTCCATCTCGGCCACTGCTTGGGCCGCGCTGGCACTGCTGTACGCGTTGCCAGCGGAACCCACTGCTTCCGTCGGATCTTTAGCACTTAACCAAGACAGCACAGCGAGTGTCGATAAGAATAAGGATTCAGACAAGCCCTTCGATGTCGTGCTGCGTGGCGGGCGAGTGGTCGATGGAACTGGCGCGCCTTGGTATATCGCCGATGTCGGAATTCGCTCTGGAAAGATTGCCAAGATCGGCCGTGTATCGGCTGATGCTGGCCAAATCACAATCGATGCAACAGGCTTAGTTGTAGCACCAGGCTTTGTCGACATGATGGGGCAGTCTGCTTCGCCGATGGTCGATGATCCGAAGTCTGCGCTGAATCTGCTGACTCAGGGTATTACGACGATCAATGCTGGCGAAGGCGCATCTGCTGCGCCGTTGAGTCCGATCGATGGCAAGCGGCTCGGATATACGACGATGTCGGAGTACTTTGCGCTACTCGATATGCAAGGCTTGCCCATTAACGTGGCGCAGACAGTGGGCCACACGCAAGTACGTCGGATCGTACTGGGCGACGTAGACCGACGGCCTAGTGATGAAGAACTGAATCAAATGAAAACGCTGGTGCGCGAAGCGATGGAGGCCGGCGCGATTGGCGTTTCTACTGCGCTAATTTATCCACCAGCAGTGTTCGCCAGCACGCGCGAGATCGCCGCTTTGGCACAAGTTGCTGGGCAATACGGTGGACGCTATTACACCCATATGCGCAACGAAGGAGATCAATTGCTCGAGGCGATCGATGAAGCCCTGCAGATCGGCCAGGAGGGCAAAACGCCTGTCCACATATTTCACCTCAAGACGGCCGGCCAACAGAACTGGGGCAAGATGCAACTGGCAATCGCCAAAATCAAGTCCGCGCGGGCCGCTGGTGAGCAAGTAACCGCTGACATATATCCGTATATCAACAACGGCCTGGAGATTTCTGCGCTCATTCATCCGCGCCATTTCAGCCAAGGGCGCGAACAGCTTCGCGGTCGCCTGGATGATGATGCGCTGCGTAGTGAAATTCGCAAGGAAATGGAGACCATCGGTGGTTGGGAGAACTGGTACCGTCACGTCAATCACGATTGGCAGCGCGTAATCATCGGTCAGACTAACGAGCGGCGTTATCGCGACACGGTCGGTCAGAGTGTGGCGGCAATCGCGGCAGCTCACCGAGAAGATCCGTGGGACACATTTTTTAATCTGGTGAAAGCGGGTTCTTTTGCACTGCCACAGAGCATGACGGATGCCAACAAGATCCTCGCGATGCAGCAGGAATTTATCTCGTTTTGTACCGACGTCGGGCCCGCCGGAGGTGAACGCCATGCCTCGCATCCACGCGCCTATGGAGCGTTTCCTCGCCTGTTCGCCAAGTATGTGCGCGAACTAGGCGCGATTTCGCTCGAACGCGCGGTCGCGCAAGCATCGTCGGTTGCGGCCAACGATATCCTGGCGTTCGACCGTGGGCGAATCGCGGAAGGCTTGGCGGCGGATGTTGTCGTATTTGACTATCAACGTATGACCGACAACGCGACATTCACTGAACCAACAGCGCTTTCCACTGGGGTAAAGCACGTGTTGGTCAATGGGGTGTTAGTTTTGCATGACGGAGAATTTACAGGCAAGCGGCCAGGTCGAGTATTGCGCGGACCGGGATTTAACCCCGAGCGCGCACCGTCGGCCATTTCCACCGGCCAAAGTGTTCCGAGCTTGTCTGACTTCGACACAGCGATCCGTCAATTCATGCAACACCATCGCGTCCCCGGGGCTGCACTTGCGATCACTCACAAAGGCCGACTAGTCTACTCGCGCGGTTTTGGTTACGCCGACATCGCGACGAAGGAGCCTGTCACGCCAACTAGTTTGTTTCGAATCGCCAGCGTTTCGAAGCCGATCACAGCAGTCGCCATCTTGCAGATGATCGAACAAGGCAAACTCAAGCTGAACGATCGAGTATTTTCCATACTCGACTTCGAAGCCGAGATTCAGGCCGCAGGAGAATCATTCGATAAACGTTTGCGGGACGTAACCGTTCGACATCTGCTCGAACATCGCGGTGGCTGGGATCGAGACAAGTCGTTTGACGCGATGTTTCAATCAGTTCGCTTTGCCGAGCAAATGAACTCACCACCACCGGCTGGTCAGCGCGACGTAATCGTTTCCATGTTGCGCGTGCCATTGGATTTCGATCCCGGTCAGCGATATGCCTATTCCAATTTCGGCTATTGCCTGCTCGGTCGCATAATAGAGAAAATTTCCGGTCAACGTTACGAAGCGTATGTACAAGAAAAAGTATTGGCGCCAGCGGGAATCAATTCCATGCGCATCGGTGCCACGCGCATCGAAGGACGTCAGTCTGGCGAAGTTCGCTACTACGCTCCAGGCAGAGGCAAGTCCGTTTTCCAAGCTGATCTGGGTGAAGATGTTTCGTGGTGTTATGGAGCTTGGCATTTAGAGGCTATGGATTCGCACGGTGGCTGGATCGCGTCGGCGGATGATTTAGCCAAGCTTGCGATAGCTTTGGATGATCCGCACAAATCACCAATTTTGTCGAACGCCAGTTTCGAGCTGATGCATCAGCGACCGCCTGGAGCCGCAGGGACAAATGAGGATGGTACTCCCAAGCCCACGTTTTATTCGCTCGGCTGGACTAACCAGGAAATTGAACCCGGAAAGATCAATAGCTGGCATACGGGATCGCTTCCTGGTACCGCAACCATCTTGCTTCGTCGCCACGACGGTTGTAACTTGATCGCCCTGTTGAACACCCGCGTTAGTCCCGAAGTGGAACACCTTGGCCGCGCCATCCAATCCGTGCTCAACCAAATCGCCGATTCAATTAAGCAGTGGCCGTAGTCTGGGGTGTTGATAGACTCAGCATTGAACCCAGGCTGATTATTGGTTCGCAGACCGAGGCACGACTTGCGACTCATTGGGACATCGCCAACGATTCTAATCTCGTGAAACGGCGCAGCCCAATTCCAAGGTTATCCATTTTCACTGGCGTTCCCGGGTCGCGATGTGGTAGTTTTCGCTAGTGCTAGCCACGGATTGCTAGCAAAAGGGATGATCGATCAAGCAACCGTTATCCAATAGTAAGCAAATGCAGCTCATAGAGTCGCGGCAGGTTCATGCAATGTCCGCATCGGCGGTCACTCGCAAAGGCTGCGGCTATGTCAGTTCGGTCGCGCGTGGAATCTACCTGGCGGCTAACCGTTGGAATCAAGATGATGCTAGTGCAATGGCGGCATCGGTCGCCTACTATTTGGCACTCTCGCTGTTTCCGATGCTGCTGTTGTTGACAGCGGGAGTGGGCATGGTGATGCGATTTACAACAGTCGGTCACGATGCAGAACTGCAGATCCTCAACGTCGTCAAAGAACACTGCTCTGCATCGCTAGAGGCGCAAGTGCGATCGGTACTAGATCAACTGCAATCGCAATCATTGGTCGGCGGGCCGTTTGGTTTAGTCACCGCGCTCATGGCCGCGATCGGTGTGTTCTATCAATTTGAACGCGCCTTTGATCGAATCTGGCGGATTCCACCCAAGCGAAACGACGCCTGGTTGAAAATTTGCCAGCGAGTCTTGATCGAACGTTTCTCGGCCTTTTGTCTACTTGCGGGTTTGGGTTTTTCGATTGTGTTGATCTTGGCCACCAACATGGCCCTGGCCGCCATTGCCGGTTGGATGCAGAGCATGAAATTGCCTGGTACCCACTTGCTAAGTCTTGCAGAGGCGTCGGTCACGATTCTGCTCAATGCGATGGTATTCGGCATGATCTTTCGATTTTTGCCCAAGCGTCCAGTTCGCTGGCCCGACGCGCTGCGGGGCGGAATGCTCGCGGCGCTGGTTTGGGAAATTGGTCGCCAGTTGTTGAGCACTACATTGATTGGCATGAAATACACCACCGCCTATGGTGCGATCGGTTCATTCATTGCACTGTTGCTGTGGTGTTACTGGGGAGTTTCGATCATCTTCTTTGGCGCCGAGTACGTGCAGGTCTTGTCCGAATGCAATCATGATTCAGTATCAATTGAAGACAGCCATGCTCAATCGGATCAAACGCTCTCAGAACCAACCCAGCTATCGATTGCCTCGCATCTAGAGTCAATCGAACCCGTTGACCATCGCAAGAAAATAGTCCCTCGCCGAATCGCAGCTTAGATGGACAGCGCCACTTTCGTTTGCAGTGGAAAGAACAAGTCGTTGCAGCGAAATCGTTTAACGAACGTGGGATAAGCTTCCAGCTTGTCAATATCTTGTGCAAGCAATGGCGAAACTCCGCTACAGGTTGACAAGCTGGAAGCTTATCCCACGTTCGTACTCCCGAAATATACAATGGACCGCTTTTTTGCTGGGGTGCGCTTTCGGATGTACGTAAATCCATTGGCAAAAGCACAGTATTAGTTTTTTACCGCACATCTTTTTGCCGGCTTGTAATTGAATTTCGTTTCGCGAATGGGTTTGCTGAAAATCATCGTCCAAAGCGCAACGACAATTGTTGTCACGAAATTCGTTAGTGGATGTGTAGATTGCTCGGCTGGATCGCCAGCGACTGAGTCTAACGATTGATCAGAAGGCTCGCCTTGGCTTGACTCAGTTTCGACACCGCCTTGGGCATCGGCGCGCAGGAAAATTTGCAGCGCGGTTATGGGACTAGCGTCTGCCGACAACCAATTCTCAGACCGAACGCTCTGCGGTCGCTGATTAGCTTGATTGAGCGTCAATTCAACCATGCCTTCCGGTAGCGGCAACGCTCCTATTAAACGCGCTACTGAACCAGGAGACGAAATCTCTCTGCGGTGTTTAATGGGTTCGCTGAAATCGTTCTGACCGTAACTCCAGGTGACGTCTAACTTGGTTCGTGACTGGTCAACAACTTCCTGGCGGGACTCAAAAGTCAGCGGAAGCATCCCTGCTAACACATCTGCCGTCCCAAGAGAAATTTGCGTATCATTCCCTTGGTTCGGTGTAACGAGAGTTGCATTGAACCACGAGCTTTCGCCGGTCACTGGCTCCTGCTGCTGACCAGTTTCCGTGGTTATCGCTCGCTGAGAATGTGGTTCAACGTCAAGAATTGACGCATCCCGCGTTGCGCGATGCTGCTGTACGCCGGTAGCATTATCGAAGCTGGACGGTGTATCGGCATTCTGCGGCAAGACGTTGGCGGTGAACCTGGGCATCTCGTGGGACTGTGCGTCACGCAAACTAATAACGCTGGCGGTTGGATTGGTGTCGTACCTTGAAACGCTATCTACCAGCAAGTTTGTGCCGCTGGAAATTGGCAACAGAATCGATTGCGGAGCCTTGGGGAAGACGACCAACGTAAAACGCGGAACTGCAGCATCGAGATTTACTTGCGCCGCAGCGGAATTGGTTCGCGGAATGATGATGGCGAACGACTCGGTCAAGCCAACGCCAGTGGCGAGATTTGGCACCGTTTGCGCACTATCCGCAATCAAACTGTCGGGACGCCGCGGACCGTGCACGACGATCACCATCGGCAGTGGCCCGAGCGGTTCGGTGCTACGTACTTCCGGAAGTGGCTGGCCACCGATGCGATCGACGGTCGGAGTCGTGTGCAGAGAAAATCTCAAACTGGTCAAATCGTTTGCGCCTGCCGTTGCTTGGCTGGTATGAAACGCAGCAACATCGCTCGATTGTTCAAGACGATGGTATCGAACGCTGTTATCGGAAAGCTCCCATAGGTCTACGCCGGCAATGTCTGCCGCCATCAGTGAGCGCGATTCCATTTCTTCAAGTCGTAGAGCGCGTCGACATCCATGCTTCGCCACGCTGGAATACCAGGAGCGTTTCATTTCGAGTCCCTCGACGAAAAAGATAAGCGAACTTGTTCGAGCGATCGGCGATAAGGTTTTGAATCTGGCTCAAGTTCAACTGCAATTGTCTGATGTTTTAGGGCTCGTGTAAACATGTCACGAGAATCTTGTCGCAAATTCATCTTATCTAGCAAAATTCCCAAGTTATTCTGAATTCCAGCCAAATGGCTCGCCGCTTCTGCATTGCTGGTGTCGCTTTGGAATTCGGCGTCGGCAATCTTTTCTGCTCGCCGCAAGGCTATTTGGGCCGTCGAATAGTTGGTCGCCGAAGTTGCCACCATACCCAAATTGTTTAGTGCGATCGCTAATCGCGTGCGCAGTTGGACTAAGCTGGGCGAGCTTTTTGAAGCCGCCTCTAATAGGTGAACAACTTCGCGATATTCCTCAATCGCCTCGGTCTCGTGACCCGCCCGCCAATGAAGCGCTGCGATATTATTGCGTGCGGTCGCGAGCCGCTCAGTAGTGCGCCAATCCGAATTTGCTTGTTCAACAGCGAGTTGACGCAACTTGACGACCTGGGCGGAAACTTCCAATGCCGCTGGCGACTGCCCCTGCGCATCGAGTATGATCGCCAGATTATTGAGCGAATCCGTCAAGTCGCTTGAAAAGGCCCAGCTTTCTGGCTGAAACGCCGCGCGGTCTGATGAGTCGAGGATTTGGACGGCTCGCCGAACAGCTTCCAAAGCGTCCTTGGTGCGTCCCAACCGAAGCATAACAACACCGAGATTGTTGTGCGTCGTCGCCAGTGCATCGGGAGGCAAATGGTCCAAAGTAATACTTTGCAGCAGTTGTAACGATTCCGTCTGATCGCCATGTTCGCAATGCAACATCGCCAGCTCATTAACGGCCATGGTCCACACATGGTAAGCCCGATGGGAAGCGTTAGGTGCACACGCTTTTAGAGCTTCGATCGCTACTCGATAGGCGCTTGCCGAATCCTCGAAATTACCGAACTGACGAACCACACGTGCGACTTGCAATTTCGTTTGAGCGACTTCGTCGTCCAGTGCAGCGTCGTGGCTCGCGTTAGAAATGAACTCCTCGTAGTAACTGAGCGTCTGCGCGAGAACCTCGCGACGCAGCGGTTGTGCTTCGGGAATCTCTGCCAGTCGATTTGCAACACGGGTACCCAGCGAGTCGACCGCGGCCCGTGCATGGAGATACATTTGGTCAGCCGCCAATACGGCTTGCTCGGTGCGCCGTTTCTCTGCGGTTAACCTGGCAGCGTGTGCCAGTGCGCCGATCAAGCCTACGCTGAGAACTATCACGATGGATAGCAGTGCCGCGGCATTGCGAGACGCCCATGCCAGGGCTTGTTCGGGCAGACCGCGCCGTTTTGCCAAAATTGGCTGGCCGCTGAGGAAGCGTCCCAAATCATCGGCCAAGGCCGCCGCCGACTGATAGCGCGCCGACTGATCGGAGCGCATTGCCTTTTGAATAATCGTTTGCAAATCTCTAGGCAAACTCAGTACGATCTTTCGCGGTGAAGTCGGTTCGCCACGGCAGATGGCTTGAATCAAATCGGGATAGCCTTCGTTAGGAAAAGCCGGCATCAACGTACAAAGTTCGTACAAAGTCGCCCCCAGTGCATAGACGTCGGTGCGAGCGTCGACCAGCGAACTTCTTCCGGCAGCCTGCTCGGGACTCATGTAGCGAACCGTACCGATCAATTCACCGGAGCGTGTAAGATGACTTTGATAGTCCAGCCTAGCCAGGCCAAAGTCGGTCACTTTTAAGTTGCCCTGACGGTCGACGATCAGGTTGGACGGTTTTAGGTCTCGATGTACAACGCCGGACAAATGAACCGCGTGCATGGCTTCTGCTGCGGCTTGAATCAAACCTGCCGCTTTGCGAAAACGGTTCGGTCCACCAAACAGGCTCGATTCAATCGCCTGGCGTGACGCGTCTTCCGCTGGAACAATTGGATGCATCGGCAACGACTGGTTCCGATCGTTTGTCCGAAAGGTGGTCGGGTCGGGTGGAGCATCTGGCTTGGCCCAATCGATATGCCGATCCAACGAATATCCGTCGATCCATTGCATGACGTAGAAATAGGTACCCGCTTCATTTCCTACGTCGAATACTTTAACAACGCCCGGATGGTCCAGCGCCGCGGTAATATGCGCTTCGCGTTGGAATCGGGCAACGCGATCCTCATCAAGGGCACCGCTGGATGATAGCACCTTGATCGCGACGCACCGCCCGAGCGATTTCTGAGTCGCTCGGTAGACCACGCCCATCGATCCGCGACCGATCTCAGTTCCAATTTCGTAATCGGCTAGCTGTCGGGGAGCAGCGATGATCATCGATTCGGCCGAGACACTGTGTGGTATCAAGTTTGCCAGCAATCGCAAATCGGCAAAGTACTCGGCGAGTATCTGTGCCAAGTCAGGATTATCGGACAGAATCTGCGATTGGGATATCGGACGCCCTTCCTCTCGGGCAATCAAAAATCCATCTAAGATCGATGCCAGCCGCTGTTGGTCATGCTCGTTCAGATCGAGGCGCTCGACCAGCGATTCATCGACCAGCGATTCATCGACCAGCGATTCATCGACCAGCGATTCATCGACCAGCGATTCATCGATCAGCGATTCATCGATCAGCGATTCATCCGCTGAATTCAGGCGTTCTCGAGAATGCCAGCCACTCATGGTATTTCACTCTGATCGTTCAGTGCTCGCAGTCGACGAATGGCCCGCAGCCAGAGCAATCGCGCGGCTGTAGACGAGCGCCCCATCTGCTGGGCAATCGCTTCGAACCGCATCGAATTGAGATTGCGCATCACGATGACATCTCGATAGTCATTCGGCAGCTTGGCTAGCAAATCGTAAATCCGCACCAATTCCTCTTCACGCATGACGATCGAACTGGCGGTAAGCGTAGCTGCTTGAAGGATATTGGAAATAGCGCAACAACTGGACTCAATTTGGCTCGCGACCGATTGCAACGATATCTCTTTTCGCAGGTCCCGTTTTTCTGCTTTGAGGTGCCGTTCGACCGTTCGAAATAGGCTGCGCGCTAAGATCGTGCGTAACCAAGCTGAGAATTGTCCGGCACTCTCGCCACGGAATTCCGCAAAATCGCGATGTGCGGCTAACATCGTTTCCTGCACAATATCTGATGGGCTCATCCGCAACGACAATCGGCGACTGACCTGGGCCGCTGCCAGAACCCGCAAGTAATTGCGATAGGACTCCAGCAATTCCCCTAACGCTTCAGAGGTTCCTGAACGCGCAAGCGGAAAGAGAGTTGTGAACGGCCGGCGATCGTCGTGCGAATTGACTTCAGTGACCATGGCATCTCAACTCATTAGAACCAAAAACTGAGGTTGGACAAAATGCCGATGACCCTCAATTATTTACTAGTGTGAATCTGGGGCAATTTGTTTCTCGCTTAGCGAAGAATTTGGAACGACGTCGTTGAAGCAAGGTTCCCGTCAATCCTTGGAAATAAGGGCTTTAGTGTCTCTCTAGGGCCAGCGAAATCTGGGAAAGATTTTTTACGCACTTATTAGACATTTGGACGCAACTCTGTACCTGGCAATCATTTGCGTATCTAAAATCGATATTGACCCAGACCGCCCAGCCGCTATAATCCCGGCTATCTGGCAAGCTCGGTAAACTTGGCAGAGACGGTGAATACTGGAGGATGAATAGACAGGAAGACCGTGAGAGTATGCACGGTCTACGAGTGTGTTGACAGGGAGCAATAGCTAAGCACCGCGCTTTTGTGCGGATGGATGGCTGGTAGATCACGGATAGACAACTTCTTTTCTAGGAAGTTCTTCTCACATCTTCCAACTTCCCGCCAAGCTCGGCCATCGAAGAGGAAGGATGGTACGTCGCAATGTCCATTGCAAAGACAGTTTTTACGACTGGTGAAGCGGCTAAGATCTGCAAGGTCAGCCAGCAGACAATTATTCGCTGTTTCGACAATGGCTCGCTGAAGGGATTTCGAGTCCCAGGTAGCCGTTTCAGACGCATTCCGCGCGATCAACTGTTCGCTTTCATGAAGGACAACGGAATCCCAACCGATGCCCTGGAAAATGGAAGAAAGAAGTTGTTGATCGTGGACGATGATCAAGATCTGGTCGAGTTGATGTCAGAGGCCTTTGAACGGGACGGCAGGTTCGATATTCGCACCGCGAATAACGGATTTGATGCCGGGATGCAGGTTAAAGAATTTCGTCCTGACATGGTGGTCTTAGACGTAATGCTACCCGACATCAACGGCAAGGAAGTCTGTCAACGAGTCCGCAGTGACTCGACGCTGGATTCCGTTAAGATCATCTGTATTTCGGGGATGATCGAGCAAGATCGCGTGGGTGATTTGCGAGCTGCTGGCGCAGACGATTTTCTGCAAAAGCCGTTTACGGTAGATCGTTTGGTGGATCGAGTGTGCGATCTGCTCGACATCGAAAAACCCGTGTCGGCCTGATGCACGACCCTGACGAGCGTACCATGACAGTGTTTGCGAAATGAATGTGTCGTTTTCGGACGACACAATTGGTCGTCTCGCAGACTGGTTGCTGTCCTGCGCCGCAAATCCATCCGCAACTGGAAACTCTCGACCGCAAGAGTTTGGGGGGATCGTAACGCAACTTGAGCGAAGCGATCCTCAGTTCCAAGCTTGGCTTAATTGCCAGGCAAGTGAGCCAGGGGACCAACTGGATTCGCACGGCAATTGGCCTTCGGACAATGCACCGCACTCAACCGACGACGTACAGCGTGGCTGGTTGATTCGCCGTTTGTTGTGCGATACCAGTTGGGCAGCAAACTGCGCTGCTTGGCAAGTGAAGCCCGTTGACGATCCAAAGTCCATAGGTGACCAACGAGCCATTTTGGAGTTGAGGCTTTGGCATACTCTGCTGGTTTACAGCCGACTGGACGCGCTCCAATCGACGTTTGTCAAAGAACTCGATCGATCGACTCGCGAGACTCTGTACCACATGGCGTATGGGCTCAGCCACGAGATTAACAATCCGCTTGCAAATATTGCCACGCGGGCAAACGTATTGGCAGCACAGGAGTCTGTTACTCATCGTCGTCAAATGCTTGTTTCCATAGTGGATCAAGCGATGCGCGGCAGTGAAATGCTCGCCGATCTCATGCTGGTCGCTCGACCACCACGCTTGACATTTGAACCGTTGGATTTGACGAAACTGTTGCGCAATATCATCGACAAGGCCAATCCATGGTCGCAATCGATGAATGTTCGCATAGTGGCTGACAAATCGATCGAAATCGAAGCCATCGTCCACGCCGATTGCGCAGCCTTGACCGAAGCGTTATGGTGCGTGCTGCGCAATGGAATCGAAGCCACCTATTTTTCTGCTCACGCGAAAACCGCCGCCAACGATCAAGCGGCTCCAGAGGATAACGTACGAATTTCAGTACGAGTTTCCAAAAGCAGTAACCGACATTTCATAAGTACTCAAATCAAAGACGATGGCAATGGGCTGTCCGCTGAAGCTCTCAAGAATTGCCTCAATCCATTCTATTCTGGCCGAGAAGCGGGACGTGGCTTGGGCGTGGGGCTTGCGAAGGTCAAACGCATCGTGGAACTACATCATGGAACGATTCAAATTGCTAACGCTCCTAGCGGAGGCTGCATCGCGGCTATCATCTTACCCTTGGTAGCAGAATCAGTTGGTAAAGCATGTAGGGATAGTAACGCAGGGCCAGAAGTCTAACCGTGTCCTCCACCCCAAGTTTTGCACTACACAATTGCGATCGTTCTAGCTCGACACCAGATTCAGCCAGTTACACGGACTCGAAACCGCACTCAAACTGCTGTTCGCCATCCTTGGATGTGGCAACCAAAAGCGACAGTCGTTCAAGGTTTTTGGGGGCACACTGAAACGCCAACAGGCAGGTCTTTGATTCGCCGGCTGACAGACACATTTCTCCATTCGACAAAAGGCCCAGTTGCCGCTGCAATCGACGATTATAGAGTGGGCCTGTAAGAAAGATCGATGCGTCAATGATTGCCGAAATCGGGTGAAAGTCGATGATCGAATAGAGCAGGAAATCCCAGGTGAATTCACCGAGCTGTCGAATAATCTTGCCTGGGTCTTCAACAACATAGGTCTGGCCGCCGACCGTTAGTTTCGACGAGCCCAAGTGTAATCGCACAGCAGAATCGCCTTCATTTTTTGCTCGGAGGCGGACAACGGTGATCTTCTTCCTGGTCGCTTTCAAGGCGTAGGCATGGCGGTTATTAGCGAGAAAGTTGTCGCATCGGATATCGATTTGCATAGTGGAATTGCCTCCAACGCACTAAGTCATTGCCACGAATAATTTCCGTGTTGGAACTTAACGCAGCACAAATCCCAGCAACCAAACATACTCTTCCAAAATTGATGCTTCAACACACTAACGCAAAGACTCGTCATATTGAGCCTCGCCTCATCGTCCATTTGCACTAGCCAGACAGGCTCTTAGCTCGATTGAAATCGCGACATCTTCCTAACGCGATCTCTGCGAATTCGGCTAAGTGATTTTTTTGCCACGAATCGTTACCAGTATTTCACGCGGCAGGTAAGGTGAAGGTCCTTGCCGCGCGTTTGAATCGTATCGACTTCGATCTGAGGACCATCGGCGATCGTTGATACTCCCAAGCCAGCGACTGGCGAAACGGATTGGACTCCACCAACGATTTTGGGTGCCATAAAAACTTCGATCTGGTCAACTTGCTGGAGATCAAATAGGCTGCCCAGTAACTCCCCGCCTCCTTCCACCAAGACGTTGGTGGCAGAATATTCAGCAGTCAAAAATTCGAGCAGACTCAGCAGACGCTGATTGCGCTGCGGTTCTGGGCAGACCTCAACGTGGCAACCCAAATGGCGCAATTTGGAAACTCGCGACACATCGGCGTTTGGACCAGCCCAGAGTAAAACTGGAAATTGACGCGAAGTTTGCACCAGTTGGCTGGATTCAGGTATTCTCAAATTCGAATCGACGACAACTCGCCAAGCAGTCCGCAACCCGGCTGGACGCGCGGTCAACAGCGGATCGTCGGCCAAGGCGGTACCGATGCCGATAACGATGGCGTCCATGCGGCCTCTCAGCCTGTGGACTGCTGCGCGGCTGTCATCCCCCGAGATCCATTGACTCTGCTTGGTACGGGTAGCAATCTTGCCGTCCAGCGTCATGGCCCATTTGGCGATCAGCCAAGGCTTTTTTTGGCAGATTCGTTTTATATAAGGAGCGTTAAGTAAACGTGCAGCATCTTCTTCTAAGCCACAGTCGACCTGAATTCCTGCGGCTCGAAGTTGTTCGATCCCGCGCCCAGCAACCAGGTCGCAAGGGTCGCGAATGGCGACTATAACGCGAGCAAACTTGGCTTCGATCAGCGCATCGGTACAAGGTGGCGTTTTACCATGATGGCAGCATGGTTCCAGAGTCACCACAGCGCAGCAACCGTGAGGGATGGTTCCTGAGATGGTAACCAGCGCATCGCGCTCCGCATGGGGTCCGCCAAAATGCCTGTGGTAGCCAGACGCAATTTGGCGACCTTGATGAACGATGATGCAACCGACCATCGGGTTCGGTTCCACGGCACCTTGGCCCTGGCGAGCCAAGGAAATCGCCTCGCGCATCCATGCCCGTTCATTGTCGGTAAATTCGACCATGCGCTAACTGCCGGGCAACCACAACTTGCTCTTCGTAGCTCCCGACGGCGACGGATCGCTGCCTGGAAGAACCAGTCCGCTTGGTGTCTGCGCAGACTCAGGTTGGCCAGCGGGATTTTCGGCGCGCGAGCGAGCTTGACGCGCCATCAGTTGTCGCCCAGTCAGCGAGTCGAGGTCCGTCCCGACATTGCTATTCTGCAAAATATGCTGGTAAAAATTCAACAGGTAGGGATCACTCGGATACTTGGCAAAAGCACTGGTAATCGCACTCTTAGCTTCCTCGTGTCGCCCCAACATCATTAAAATATTCATCCGCTGGATGACAACATGTCCAATAGGCTTGTTCGACTTGCCCAGAACGTCTTCCAACTCTGCAAATAATTCGAGTAGTTTTTCATATGACAGCGGAGTAGTCGCGAGGATCGTTAGCGCCGCAGCTCTGAGATTATTGTCGCTCTTAAGCGATTCGCGCTGCAGGCATTCGTTTGCAGTTCGATAGGCCACACGTGAAGCTCCGAGTGCGCCAGCGTGAGAGAACAGCCCAATCAACTGTGCATCGGACAATTGCCTAACGTCGATGCGCTCGATGTCCAATGGTGATGTCAATCGCAATTGATCCGCGGTCGGATCGACCTCGACTTTGGGTCGTTCGAATCTCAGTTTTTCATACAGAGTTTCTATGGTGCCGTCTTCGACAAGGATCGACTGTTCACCTTCGAAATGAGCCAACAGCCCACGTAGTAGTCCATGCTGCGATTCATTCTCGGACGCCATGAGGGGCGAATTTCCGCCAAGCAAATCCATGGGCATGTTCAAGAAATCGTCGATCAGAAGTCGTGAAAGTTGCTCCAGGGTTCTTGAATTGACTCCGGGTTCTTGCTTGTTGGTAACCGACGGACGCTTCAAGAAAGTAGGATAGGGATAAGTTCGAGGACTTGCCGGATCCTCCAGATCGCGGATGGCGCTGAGACAACCAACGATTTGACCAAAGGCATCCTCGATCCCAGGTTGGCGATAAAAAATAATCATCGCGCGGGCTGGTTTATCGGTTTGTTTGCCGAACAATACGAGGTTGCCAGACATGCGCGTGGGCTGTGACTCAGCGGAAGATTCGTTAACAGGGCGGTCAAAGATGGCAAACAATTTAAGTGCGGGAACTTCATCCTTGATCGAATGAGCAAAGTACTCACGAATGGGCGCAGATGAATTATCTCGAATTTCGTCGATAAAAGTCAGGCTTTGCAAGCGATGGACAGCTTCATCTGTCGAGTCGATTTCGCAAAACTTACACAGCAATTTCGTGGCGAGCTGCCCATGGTTGCCCTCGAGTTCCAAGGCCAGGGCCATGAAATAATCGCGCTGCGCTTGTGGTACTTCCTTTAACGAGGCTAGTTTGCGCGCTGTCGCGATTGCACCATGCTCGTCAATCAGGATGATCTGGGCCCGCAACAAATTGCTTAGCGGCCCCGGTTGGTCCGGGAAATCTCTAACGATCGATCGCAATTTGGTTTCCGCTTGAGCGTAGCGAAACGTGTGAGCCAATGCGCCGACTTCGGTCAGCCGTTCAATCCATGGTGCGCTTGGTGGGTCGGCGATAATTAGGTTGGGACTTCGAACCAGCAGATTCAAGTCAGCCTCTCGCGACATCGGCTCGTGTTCGATATCCTGAGCTTCTGCGAATCCCGCCAAAATGTCCTCCCAAAAACTGCAGTAGGCTCCTTTGCCCTCTTTCAACATGGTGACGATCAACGTGTTAATCGCAATAAACGCAAAACTATGAACGTGCTCGCGAAATTCGGCTAAACCTTCCAAGAGGTATCGCGCTGCAACATCTACAGGCTCGTAGGTCGCGCATGCTACCGTTGAACGCATCACTAGGGCCAATGGGTTATCTGGCTTGAGTTTCAGAAATCGAATCGCAGTATCGCGAAAGGTATCCATCTCTTCCAAACGCAGCGAGATTTCGCATTTTAGCGCCAACAACCATGCTGTGCTGGGCGTCTTGGCCAGCAGTTGATTGATTCGATCAAGCGCGGCTAAATCTTGATTGGCGACCATCATGCGAGCGATTTTCTCGTACTCTTGCGGCTGGTCGACGCATTTGCAAAACTTCAGTTTCTTGCCATTGCCACAAGGGCAAAGGCTGTATTGATCAATGGACATGTACTACCAACCCTCAATATTGAATAGCGGTGAGTAAACTCCGCGTAAAGTTGCTTGTGAATCGGAATTGGCAATTTAGCATAGTTCACTCGTTTCAGCGACATCCGTACTTGCTCCGATTCTCAATTCTCAATGGCAACTTGGGAGAAATAGGGAGAATCATGGTCGGTTTTCAATAATCCGCTATTCCCTCCAGCCACCTAACTTCTCTATACATGAAGTCGTTGACGACCAGCCGCATTGTTATGTCGCTAGTAATGGAATGGAATCATGCTCAGCAATGCCATCCGAGCAATAATCCTGTGTGCAGCAGTGCCGTTGATGTTGGCCGCATTTCCCAGTGTTGTTTGGGCGCAACGCAAGGTAGTTTCCAAACCGGCCACTCAAAAAGCTGGTTCCGCGAAGTCTGCGATTTCGCAAGACCTTCAAGATGTTTATTCGCAAACCGGCTTGGCGGTTTCGGCGGATGACTACACCAAAATTGCGCGCTTTTGCGCCGATGTGATACAGAGTCCGCAACGGTCTAAAGCGGATCGCGATTACGCCAAGAATCTACTGGCCTGGTCGCTAAATCGGCGCGGTGAAGTACGCGGCGACGAAGCTTCTCAATTGGTGGAAGAGGGAAAAATCGCTCAAGCGGAAAAGCTGGATCAGCAAGCAGCCGAGGATTTCGCTACCGCAATCCAGTACGCTCCCAATAATTGGCGTACCGTTCACAACTATGCCATATCGCTGGCCATGCAAGGCAAGTACGCTTTGGCCATCGAGCAATTTTCGCAAGTTGTCTCGCTGAACGATCAATATGCCAACGCATTTTTCAATCGTGGCGAACTGTATTTCGAGACTAAGAAATATTCCTTAGCCGTGGACGACTACAGTCAAGCCATTGCTCTGGTCCCTAGCGATGCACAATACTTCAACAGTCGCGGACATAGCCAATTCATGCTGTCCCGTTATGAACCAGCGCTAGAGGACTATCGTCAAGCCGTCAAGCTGGGAGCCGACAGCGCAGTGTACCACACGGATCTCGCCGATGCCCTACAATTCCTCGGTCAATGGGATGAGGCCGCCAGACAATACCGTGAAGCCATCGCCTTGAACGCTAACTACGGCCGCGCTTATAAGAACGCGGCTTGGCTGATGGCGACTTGCCCCGATGCCAAGTATCGGGACACAGAATTAGCATTGTCGGCAGCCAGAAAAGCGCATGCTATGGATGGCGATGGCGATTTTCGTACGCTCGATACCCTCGCCGCAGCTATGGCAGCCACCGGCGATACTCGCCAAGCGGTTAAAGTGGCCGAACAAGCAATGCAAACTGCGCCTGTCGCTGATCGCCCTGAATTGATGGCGCGAATGAAACTGTATCAACAAGGGCGAGCTTATGTTCAGCCTCGAGTACCCGTCAAAATAGTAGACGAGTCCACTGCCGAACCCGCCGAACCCTCTGTTGTTACTGCTTCTAACTCTAAACGTCCGTTGCCAAGACAACGTTGATGCAGCAGCGCGTTCGCAGCATGGGGCCGAACAAATTCAGAACACGAATCATTTCGGATGTGCTAGGGCTTTGGCACTTTTTCGTTGGAGTTATCCGAAACGCTTGAAGGAGGCGTAGTTGGAGCGGAAGAATCGGTTACAGGTAGCTCGATTGCGCGGGCCGTCTTGGTCGGCGGTGAAACAGGGAGCTCGTCCGCATTTTGCTTCTTAGCCGGCACCGCTACTGACGTCTCAGCAGCCGGTTCAACCCTGTATTTTGCATCTTGAGCGGCATCGCGAGCGGCTTTCGCAGAGGCAGTTGAATCAGCATTTGGCGGTGCGGTTGAATTCGACGATGCACGTGTTCCAGCATTCGATTCGTCGGCGATCGGTTTGATGGACAGTCCATCGGAAGCTCGCAAGGAAATGGCATACGATTTTCCTTCGCGGACTTTTACCGAGACAGCTTCGCCGTTAGCGGCTCGTATCCCCATATCGCTAGCCTTTTTCGCATCATTAGAGAATTCCCAGAACTCCGACCAAAGCTTGGTTTCAAAGTCGCTTAATCTGCCGCCGCGCGCGTAGGCTTGGGGACGCATGCCAACTTCGTCAAGCGAAAAGCCCTCGTTGGGTGACTGTTCTTCACTAAAAATACGCCGAAACAGGCACAGCGACGTGCCGCGTTCGACGTCCCCTTTTTCTGTGTAGCTGTCGTCGAACTTGACGATCCAGTTGTCGATGTAGATAACGTCGCCAGGCAGTTTAAACTTCTTTGGAGCGGATAAATTATCACCGTGCGGCGACAGTTCGACGAACTCCAATTCTGATGCGATCGCGCGACCCTTGTCGTTGCGCTGGATCGAAAGTACGTTGATGCGCGCCAAACGTTGGTCGGTTTTCAGCAAGTGCATGGAAGTTTGCAGTTTTTCGACATGCTGCTGTAAAGACTCGATTTCTAATTGCTTACGATCTAAGTTTGCCTGCAAACTGCTTAGTTTGGCGCTGGCCGAACGAATTTCAGCCTCTTGGGCTGCAAGTAATCGATCGCGCTTGGAGTACTCAAGAAAACCCCAGTAACCCGCGGCGACCAGTCCAGCGATCAAAACTGTCAGCAGCAGCGTTCGCACGGCTGAATCAATCGTCCGCACGTTGTCCATCATTTTACCCATCGATTGCTGTCCTATATTTCAAGCGAACATTAAACCACAAACAGGTGCCCAAGCCGAACTTGTCGTGTCTTGCAAGGATTCCCGTGAAGCATCATCATAGGAAAGTCGTAGTTCGCGGCGGGAACCACGACTTTCCTTTGTTTGAACCATTCCGCAAGTGCGGTATTTGACCAAATTACTTCTGGGTTTGCATGGCGAGATATCGGAATTCTTACGAATCGACCAAACGATCGCCGTCGGTCCAGACCATAAGGTTAATTCGGCGAAGAGCCTGGCAGTTTTCTGCGATTGCAGTACTTGCCGGCTTAGCTAGCTTTGCCCTCATGACCTGGGATGTGGCCGTCTCTGAGTTTGCTCGACAATGTGAACTCCCGGGCGACATACGCAAAGCAGTGGACTTGAGTGAAGCATTCGCGCACGGTAGCGGTTGTGCTGTGATTTTGCTGGCAATACTCTTGTCCCATTCGTCACGCTGGCGAATGGTATTGTTGGCGGGAATCATTACAGCAAGCAGCGGATTGGCTGCCAACGGAGCGAAAGCTGCCTTTGTAAGGACTCGTCCCAATGCACTGAATTCGGCGAAGTTGGAATCGTCGCGTTCAACTGATGCGACAATTGAGTTTCTCGGTCAAGGCAGTTTTTGGTCTGCCAGCCATCGCAGCTTTCCGTCAGGACATGCTGCGACGGCATGGGGGCTGGCAATCGCGTTGAGCCTGCTCTATCCTCGCGCAACGGTTTTGTATGGGGTGCTGGCATCCATTGCGTCATTTCAACGGCTGACCAGCGGAGCACACTATCCGAGCGACATCATGGCGGGGACCGCGATTGCATTCTTGATTGCCGCCGGCCTGTTAACGCTGCCTTGGTCTTGCCAAGAATTATGGAGAGATCGCCTAATGCGAGGTTTGCATGATTGATCGAACCAGGTTCCAACCGCGTTGCCCCAGTTGTGGACAAACAATTCAGCCGGTATCGGTCAGCCAATTTCTGCCATTTTGTTCAGATCGCTGCCGTTTAGTTGACTTGGGGCGTTGGCTGAACGAAGAACATTCAGTACCCTGCCAGACTCGTCAAGACGATGAACAGACATCTCCCGAAAACACGAAGTTGCCGCCAGGTTGGGATGATCCATGATCACCTTGGAATTTCCTGGAAATCGATATCGCGCACGGCACCCGTAACTGAAGAAATTGGCATCCAAAATGGAAGAAGTTCCTTTCGACGATCGGCGCGTTCCGCGTGCTGAAATTGACTGGGAGCGATCGTTGTGGTGGTGGTACCCGCTAACTCGCTCGATCCATCCCGCCATGAGAATGACTTCGTTGTTGGTTGCCAGTGTGACGATCTTGCTGGGCCAATTCGGGTTCGTGCTGGCCAGTTGGCTTTTTGCTCCGCGATGGTCGTCGGAGTTGGTCGAGTCGCTAATTGAATTGCAGTCAACGACGCAAAACGAATTAAGCGTGTTCGCTGATGGTGGAGCCAGCAGTGCATCGGGGATGAGCGTTTGGATCGGGTTGATTCCCAACGGTCAAGCGCTGTTGACCTATGCCTCGCAAGGCAACTTGTTTGCTGTATTTGGTTTACGCGAAATGGCATACGTTTCCTTTATTCTGGTGTGGACAGCGATTACGATTGCGATCGGAGGCGGAATTCTCGCGCGGCGGGCAGTCGTAGAGCTTGGCCAGCGTACTATCGCACCGTGGGGCCAAACGGTGCGCTTGGTACTGTCGAGATGGGCCGGGTATTTATGGGCCTCGGGGATGTCGCTGCTGGGATTGGCGGTCGTGCTAGTGATACCGCTATCGCTCGGCTTCATCGCACGTTTGAACTGGCTGGCACCAATTGCGGGCGTGATCTTGTTGCTCGTCTATTTGCCGTTGGTTTTCAGCACCGGTCGACTGTTATTCAGCTCCATCGTGTGTTATCCGTTGAGCGTGTGTGCTATCAGCACCGAGCGCAAGGCAGATGCTTTTGAAGGCTTTAGTCGTTCCAACGCTTATTTTTTCCAGCGACCGATTGTAGTATTTCTGTTGACTGTCGCGCTGGCTGGAGTCGGCTGGATTGGATACCAGATCTTGTTTTGGATCATCGCGGGAGGTTGGTATTTGACGCGCGACGTTTTTCTGCTGGGTGCCGGAACATCTACTGCAAACCTGGCGGATACCTCCCGGGCAGCAGAATCTGCCGTCGTATTACCTTGGGTCATCGCTGGCACTTGGCTCGCCAGTTTGTTATTGGTGGCCTATAAGTTTAGTTTCTTCTGGAGCGCGTCCGCAGCGGTCTATTTGATTGCTCGCAGATGTGTCGACAATACCGAGCTGGAAGAAATGGATCTGCAAGAAGTTGATAAAGAAGTTTCGCTTCCACCCATTCCACCGCCGCCATCTTCTGCGGCACCTAGTGAATCTACTGCAAGCCAACCAGATTCTCAGGTGCCAAGCGATTCAAAAGCTCCGTAGGGAAAAATCTCGGCAGTTGGCAACACAATTCAGCACTAGAGAAATTTGCTCAAATCATCGAGCAGTGTTTGCAGAATGACGATGTCACTGTCGGGACGACTGGGGCTGTTTGGGTGCGTTAGGTTCGACGCTATCCAACCACGCAACTTCAGCCACTGCGCGGCAGTGTGCTTATAGGCCGGGACAGGCCGGCGAAAAGCGAAGAATCCGAGATACTGCAACCAATCGTTCAGGTGAAAAAACTCGGCATTGCCTTCCAACCAATATCGGTCGCGCAGCGCGAACAGATCGGGGGCCATCGTGCTCAAGCCTAGCAGATAATCGCTGCCGTACATGACCATATCGATCGCCAAGTCATTTCCCGTGAACACGTGAAATTCCGAGCGAACTTCATCGCGCACCGCCAACCGCTGCCATTCCAGTTTGCGGTCCAGCGAACTGTGTTTGGCGCCCAGGCATTGCGGTATCTTGACTAATTCGCGATAAGCGTCCAGCGAATATATTTTGCCAAATGGAGCAAACATAGTGCCCAGTTCGAACGCGATGAATTTTTGGCAATGTCGACCCAGCTCTCGATAACTCGCGATCAGTTGGTCGTCGGATTGTGATGTTAGGCCGAACGACTGGAAAATTACTGGCGTCCCGCCGTGGCGTTGAATGGATTCGATTTGAGCCAGATAGCTGTCTCTCGCAAACACAGCGCCTGGAGAATCGCCAACGAAAGCTCCCGCAGCAAATGTTCTGCCTGCCGCAACCACCCGTGTTCGCTCAAGTACTTGTTCTCGGGTCGCTTCGTCGATGAGATTCGCGTAACCAGTATCCATATTAACGGCCGGCACTAGCCCCGATTCCAAAGTACGCCGAATATGTCCCTCCAAACCGCTCCAGTCCACTTGGCCATTTTGTTCGAATGGCAGCAAGATCGCAGATATCCCCAAAATCTTGCGGCGAGGTTTCCAAGCTGGTACTTCTTTCATCAACTCCACATTGTCGCTCCGGCAAATGCGCTGTAAATGTATAGGCTCAATCGTCAATCGCTTGATTGTGTCAAATTATGCAAGACATCATTGTAGAAAAACCTTACCAGTTCATCGATCCACTTCGCGGAAATCTGTTCCCAACTTTGATACAAACCTTTCGGCTATGCGATCGATACCTCGCAAAGTACGAGGGAGTTACCTCGTACGAAGTGCGTGGGGCCGAGATTCTGCAGGAATCGATGCGCGAGCACAACGGCATCGTCCTGGCTCCGAATCATTGCCGATACGCAGATCCCTTGGCGATCGGCTGGCTCGCGCGCCAAGCCAAAACCCATGTGTATGCGATGGCCAGTTGGCACTTGTTCCATCAGAGTCGTTTCCAATCTTTCGCCATGCGCGCGATGGGTGGTTTTAGTGTTTTTCGCGAAGGCTTGGATCGCAAGTCGCTGGAAACAGCGATTGAAATCCTGGTCGACGCGAAACGACCGTTGATTGTCTTTCCCGAAGGAACCGTGTTTCGCACGAACGACTTGCTGCAGCCGATGCTGGACGGAGTTGCCTTTCTAGCTCGTTCGGCTGCTCGGCGCCGCCACAAGCTCGATGGAGGCCGCGTCGTTATTCATCCTGTAGCCATCAAATATCTGTTCCACGGCGACTTGCACCTGTCTTGGTTCAACGGCAAGTGGAATTTCTAGCCACTGGGCTAACGGAAAAAAGGGGATTGGTTAGTGCCGAAAGCGTAGGGTGCATTGCGGCGAGGTTTAGCGCATTGGAGTGAAAATCAGAAGCAGTGTAAGGAAGTG